>TARA_R100000700_G_scaffold612_3_pt1 | contig 13873 bp, 30 predicted proteins | sample TARA_R100000700 | Tara Oceans TARA_R100000700 (sample SAMEA2622810) | marine metagenome | biome: marine biome (ENVO:00000447); feature: marine epipelagic mixed layer (ENVO:xxxxxxxxx); material: "saline water (ENVO:00002010), including plankton (ENVO:xxxxxxxx)" | depth 120 m | reverse complement strand
CATTTCTACTATTATAAGATATATGTACATTAAAATGATACTTATAATCTATTGTGCCAAATATTGATTTATTATTTATTGTTGCTTCAAACTGTATAGTCATTGGTGTCATTTTGTCTCCTTTTAATTAAGGGGCAACCGATGCTCTGAGAATGGGAGTAAACGGCATTCTGATTGAGCCAGAGCGTTATGATTGCCCCAATTTATATTACTTAATTACCAGATGCGCAGCTATAAGAGCACCATTCTTCATCTTTGTTTTTCGGAATGAATATGTCATTACAAACTGAACATATTTTCTCTTTTGGCTCATCTGAATGTTCTTTTTCTTTTACTTTAAAACTACAATATATATTTATCATATTCCTAGTCTACTTGATACTTTTTTTAATTTTGTATCCATTAAAAGCATTTTATCTTTTATCAAGCCTACTCTATTTACAATTTCTGTATATGCTTTTAACATAATTGAAATGTTTTTTTCTATTTCTTCTATCTTCATTTCAATGGATATTTCTTTATTAACGTCACTTATTTTTACTACTTTCTTTTTAACTGCTTTTTTCATTTTAGTCTCCTTACTTGTGTTTTTGATGACCATTGGTGTTTACCAAGATAATATCTCTTATCTTCTTTTTTTATTGCTATAGGAGATTCTAGTACAATAACAGTAGAATTCACTTCTGTTTTTATATGTATTCCTATAGTACCAAATTCTGTTTCAAATGATTCTCCTGCGTCAAGAGATTCAAGATATATATATCCTTGACTAGGCTTTGATTCCCATCCATCATTTAAAGCTTTCTTCACTAGATTTTTTATCGATTTCTGCTTGCCTTTTCTTTTCATGTATATCTTCCTCTATTTTTAATAATTGCTTTTGAAGTAATTTTATACTTGGGTCTTGTCCATCCCCACTATAATTATCAACTAACATTTTTACACTATAAAACATATTGTTAATTGTTTTTAATTCAGACAAAGTTAATTTAATTGTTACTACTGGTTCTTTCATTTCTATCCTTTACTTTTATTTTTAAAAAATTATAGGGAATATTCTTGTGTAAGGTATAAGTAAGTACTTCTTTGCTTTTATTTGTATGAAAAACAGTATGTATATGTAATAGTACAAACACTCAAATATTCCCTAAAACTTTAGGGCAATAGGCGCCAACCTTAAAAGATATCTTACCCACTGTGTTCAATAGTTAATAAAATTCCTCATTGCCCTAAATTTATAGGCGAATACTTCGTACTGCAATTAGTTTCGTATTCATTAAGTTGATATAACCACGTCTGGTATTACACGATTCAACACCTTCTCACAAGCACACTATTAAAATGGTAGTTCTTCTCCACTTAACTCATCTTCAGAAAGAGTATAACCACCCTCCCATTTTAACATTTTGACAGCTTTTAGAGATTTCCCAGATTGTGAGGTTTCTTCGTTTTTCCATTCAACCTCTTTTACTTCTATGGTGCATGGTTTACCAAGTAAATCAGATTCTTCTGCTTGACCTATTTGCTTATTACCATCTTTATCCTTATTGAATTCTATGCCAAGCAATTCACAAGTGTTAACATAGTTTCTATTCTTCCATTTTTCTGCCCCTGGATTTGGATTTAGCCAAACACCTTTCTCTAGTCTAAACTCTTTACCAGATATGAATTTCCCATTCAATGTCATTGGGTTACCATTTGAATCTGATACTTGAGTTGCTATTCCATCTGAACCAAGCTGTAATTTTGGTACATTTAATTTGGAAACTTCTTTTGCTACTTTAAAAGTAAGATTATATACTGTATTTCCACTATCAAATGTTCTCATTACTACTCCAGTTACATGAGCTGGGTATGCTCCTGGTGGTGTTACAACTATTCCGTCTTCTGCATCGTTAAATGTTAAATTGTCTATTGATTTCATTTGTTATTTCTCCTCTTGAGTGTATTTTTGTGATAATTTAAACCATTCTTCTCTGAGAGTAATCATTTCTTTATTTAATTTCTCTCCCTTTCCTAGACCTCGAAAGTACATTGTAGGGTATACTTTATTTTTACCACTTAAAATGAACCTTTTGGTACTATTCCTTTTTCTACTTACAAGTCCTTTTTTTCTTAAAGTTTCTATTGTTTTTTTATCTAAAACTCCAGACTTTAAGAGTTCTTCTGACTCTTTTACTGTTACTTTTCCCATTATTCTGTCTCCTTTTGGGTTTTTTCTGAAATTTCCAAGTCCTTTTCTAGTGAAAAACTGTGATAACTTGGATTAATTTTAAGTTCTTTATTACCTTCAAGTGTTTTAAATACAAGAACTGGTTTTCCATTTAATGATTTCTTTCCTACATATACAACATTATCAAATTGACTTCCATCGCTTTGTCCTAATATGTAATTATGTCCTTCTGTATATAAATCATCATCATCGAAAGTATTTATATTTATCATATTAATTGTCTCCTTTTTGTTTTATTAATCTATTTAACTTTGCTTTTGCTAATAAGAAATTTGCTTTATGAAGTTTTTCTTTTTCTATTGCATCTCTTATTTCTGTTTCTTTTTCAATCCCACATTTACTTGATAGAATTATTAATTCATCTTTTTGTTTCTCATCAAGTGGAGAGAAAAATTCTTTATGATATATATCATCTGCTATATTGCATAATCTATTTACAGCTCTTTTAAATGCATTTGTGTTAGCACTTGCTATATTCTTATCAATATCAACTACATTCTCTGGTGAATGAGGTGCTCCTTTTTTAAATTGTACTCTTGCTCCTCCATGTGATGCAAATTTTCTAAGTACTCCACCTTTATCTATTATTTGTAATTCTCCACTTACTATTACCCATTCAGAGCCTAGAAATTCATATTTCCCTTTTGTCCAAGACCATATTGGGAATAATTCATTTAATCTTTGTCTCATCCACCCTTCTTCTACATAATCAAATCCATCAGCCCTTCTTTTTACCATATTTTTAGGTGTCTTAGTATGAGATATTTCTTCGTGATTTAATTTAATATCACTTTCAATGTTTTTGATATCTAAGTTATTCATATTAGATACTGATACGCTTTTGTCCATTTGTGTCTCCTTTAGGTTTTAATTGTTTATGCAATTTATTAATATTTTTCTTAGTTAAATTTATTTTTATCATTTCAAATACTAATAAATCAAAATTTGAATCAATTTTATTCTCTTTGATTCTATTTTTTATTTCTTTTATCATATGTGACATTCCTTCAATCATACCTTTTGGATTTTCTTGCCACATACTGAAGAATAAATTATATTTATGATTAAACATTATAGTTGGTAGTCCTATTAGATATGCTAAATGATTATATAACATCTTTATTGTATTCATAAGATGTTTATCTTTCATATCTTTTAAAAGTAATTCCTGTCCTTTAGAGTCTTTCCATATAAATTCATTTAATTGCATATTCCCTCCCAATTACAATATTTGCATTCCCAATGTATAAAAGGAACTCCATAATCTTTTTCTCTTTTAAGCGATTCATTTATTTCAAATGGAGTAGTGTTTTCTTTTATATTGTTCTCTTTAAATATTTCATTAAGATTTTCCCAATAGTCTACTGCTAATGGTATTGATTTTTCTATGGGGATTGGTTGTATTTTAATTATACTATCATCTTTTTTATACCATATTAATTGCAATTCTATATTTTTAACATGCTCTCCATATACATTGTTTAATGCATCTGCATATGTACCTAATTGCATTTCATATTGATAAGATGGATTTTTATCTCTATTTTTTAATTGACCAAATCTTTTTCTCCATTGGTATGAGTTAGCAGATTTAAAGTCTATTACTACTAAGTTGCTATTATCTCTATCAATGTATGCAAAATCTAAATGCCCTCTTACATTTAAAGATTTATTAATAACTTCTTGCTCTATAAATACAATATATCTTCTTTGAAATTCTGCATCATTTAACATTTTATCTTTAATACATTCTTCAAAGTCTTTATGTATTAAGTCTCCTAGCCTGAATACTCTTCTTGTTTTTTCATCTATGTCTTTAGATTTTTTAGAGTTAGTATACCTAAACATTTGTTTTTTAAAGCAATTCCCAGCGCTACTTGCTTGGAAATAATTTTCTTTACCAGCGTATCTAATCTTTGTATTAACTATGCTTTTATGCTCAAGATAGTTTGATAGCATATCTATAATATTCATTATGTACTCTCCCTAAGTTATTGAATTTAATAAACTTACACGAATTTAACTATATATATCTTTAATCATATTTTTTTGAAAAGATTTTCTTTTGTTATAGTTTTCTCCTCTTAATGTTTCGTCTTCTTTTTGTATCTTTCTTCTTGCTCTTGTTATAGAGTCATAGTCTATTAATTCTCTTTCATTCATAGCTAAGAGTAAGTCAAACGCACTCATTTTTTTTATATCTCTTGTTCTAGATATTTGTTCATACCATATATTTGATACTAATTTTCTATCATCATCTCTTAAGGTAGGTTTTTCAATTAACAATCTCATTACTTTTTTCTGTATAGATTTAAATGTTTTCATGTTCTCTCCTTTTTATGTGTTTAGATGTTTATCAAAGATACTCATATCAGTAGAGCTAACTCTTGTAACTTGCATATGCTCTATATCTTTAATATCTTTTTTAAATACAATGTTTTTATTTTTATTGTTTTTAGTTTTATAATGATATATTGATAAAATATTATTATGTATTTTAAACCAAAAACTATTTAGACTATATGCAGTATGTTTTAACTTCGACTTAATAAGTCCATTTTTATCTCTATGATATATTATTAACATATTATTCATTTTAATTATACTCCTTTTATGCTTCAGCTGAATTTTTAAATATGTTTTTAAGTTTATCTGAATTTACTGTTTTTATATGATTCATAACATCTTCATCTGATAATTTTATTTCATCTTGCAACATATATAGAAATCCACTTAAAGATTCTACTGCATTTTTATCAAGTAGTTTTATCTTGCCTTTATTATTTTTTTCAAGCCTACATATAAGTTCAACATTCATTGATACAAGTTCAAGTGCCATTAGAAATAGTGCGTCTTTAGATTTCATTTATTACTCCTTTATATTTTTCATTAACTCTTTGTATTTACATTCAATGGCGTACAACTCATCATAGCACTTATCAGAGTTAAAACTATGTTGATTGTCATTGTATATTGTTCTATACATATCTTCAATACGCTCCCAATCATTGTAACTCCAGACAATCTTACCATCTACCTTATGTTCACGATAGTTATCTATATGATTCCAACCATTGATTCTACCATAGCTATTAATAATCAGCTTTAGTCTAGCTAGATACATTAGCCAAGAATGTTTATTTGTAAGTTTATGTTTTAGTTTGTTAGTCATTGTTTCCTCCTTTTTATCTTGTTACCATATTTCAAATCCACCAGATTTCTCACAGAATTTCTCAAACTCTATTATATTACTTTTATCAAATGAATAATCATAGTCTTTATTTTCTTTTTCATACTGAGTAACATATGTATCAACAACACCTTCTTTAATCAGTCTTCTTAATCTTGAAGCTATTCTTTTAGATTTAGTTTTAGAAATGATATGTCCATTATTATAAGTACCACTTATTATATCTTTATCAGAAAGTATATTACCACAATATAATACTATAAACTTCCATAAAGGATACCACCACCATACATTATTTCTAAAGTATGTGTTTTCTTTTGAACTAATACCATATAAATCAAATCCCATTATTAATTCTCCTTTTCTTGTTTTTTAAATCCATTTTTTATAGTCTGTTCATACATACCAAGCAATATATATATTGAACCTTTCTCTACCTTTCCATAACATAAGGCTGTTATGTATTCGTCCATCTGTTTAGGGCTTTCAAATTCCTTAAATATAGATATTTTTTGTGTTTCCATTGTATTACTCCTTTTGTTTAAAAATAAGGCTGGAGCCATAACATTGTATCTGCCATTCTCAGATTGTAAGGACTATAATGCCACAGATATATTTAAATCTGCACACCCTTATCAACTGGCAATACCCAGCCTTTTTTTTTGGTGATGCAAGGCTTTTACTCCTTGTTGTTGATATTCCATTGCCAAGGCTATCCCGATGCTGTTAATAGCGTTACTCTAGAGTTCGGTACATGACTGGACACAACACATCACCTTATTAGAGAGAGACCACACTCGCTAATCGGCCAACTAAGATTAGTTTTTGTTTACCCACTTTTACCGAAGTCTAGTTTGGGTAAGGCACGCTTCTAACGGAATGGTGGTTTTAGCCGTAACTCTCTCGCATTGCACAGCTCACTTTATTAAACTATATATTTCTTTCTGTAAATTTATGTAAATTATTTTCAAGTTCCCTTTCAACTATATTACTTTGAAGTTCTTCAATAATTCTTTCGTCCCTTCTTATAGCAAATATTTCTCCTATACTAATTATAAACATTATTGTTAGTATTATAAATAGCCAATTATCATATAAAAAGTTTAATAGTATTGTGTTCATTGTTCTCTCCTATGGTTATTATTTAAGAAATTATCATATTTAATTATTAGTTTATCAACTGTTGATTGTAGTTTGTCAATTTGGTATTTTAGATTTATATTTTCTTGCTTTCTTATTGACATATCAATAGATAGTTGGTGTAAATCACTTGATAAAGTATTCATATTGAATTCATTTTTTTTACTCACTAACATTATCCTCCTTTATGAATTCGTAAGCAACACTCACAATCCATTTAGACATTTCATATAAAGATATGCAAAGAGTTATTTCTAAGATTGTTTCAAGCATAATTATTCTCCTTTGTTTTTATATGTTTTAATTTCTTTTTGTAGATGACCAATAAAACTTTCTAATCTTTTACTGTATGTTTTTTTATAATCTAATGCTTTCCTCTCAGTCTTAAGTTTTCGGGTTAAATTAGCAATTTCATTATTTTTTCTATCTAAGTCTTTTTGTCTTTGGAATGCTATAAATTTATACTCAGTAAGGTTTGCTATAAGTGTATTTACTACACAATTAAGTACTGAGTCACTATCAAGGTTGCTTAATTCTTGTATAGCTTTTGATTTTATTATATCATTTGCCTCGTATATATCGCTATTAATTGAATGATTTCTTTTCATTTTATATTCCTCTCTCAGATTTAAGTTAAGGTCTGAACCATCAAAGTATGAGAAACTTTAGGAATGACTCCAATAGTTTCTAAAACATCTCTAACACGTTCAAGTTCTAACAAGTTATGATTAATGTTGTCTTTATTATTATTTCTTTCATCTTTTAGTATAAAGCCAAGGGCTGATGTAAACCCACTGCCGTTTTTATATTCTGCTCTATATTCATATTCTACGCAGTTTTCTAGTCGACAATCAACTTTAGTTAATTTATATTCCATATCTTTATGAAAGTCTGTGCGTTCTAAAAGTTCAGATGATTCAATAGGTGATGTAAATGTCCTATATTTGTCTAACCCTAAGTAATCGAAGTATGTTGTTGTCAATATATCTGTTAATAGAGATGGTGTTTCTGTAATCATTGGATTTGTCATTAGTTATGTTATCCTTATTGGTTTATATGTTGTAATCCATGTGGTATAAAGGGCTCTATATTATGTGGAAAGGAAGTGTATGTATATTTAGACACTAACACTCAATAAAGCCCTATATACTTTAAACTTAAAAGGGGAAAATCCCCTTCTTACTACCCAGCAAGTTCCTCAAGAGTGTTACACTCTAAGGTTAACTTACGAACTTTCTCGAATTGCTTGATGTGTTCCTTGGGTACGGTCATAAAGTGTCTGTCGTTTGTGAATGAGTAGATTGTGTTGTCTCCGTCTTCCACAACATTAAGTGTGTACTCAACTACAGATGGAATCTTACAGACCTCACCTTTTGCTCTGATGATGTTGTTACCTTGCAATCTGATTTGTACTTGTTTCATTTAAGTCTCCCGTTTTTTTAAATTGAAAAAATCTATTTAGGGGTATCGGGTGTAAGTATATGTCTACATATCATTTCGTAATAATACTTGACAACCACATGGGCATTGTTATAAATTATATATATTATTATATATATATATTATATATTATATATATTATATATACATTATGGCAGCCAGTTTAAAGAGTTTAGAAATGTTACCTATGGAACTTCAAGAAATGATACTTGAAGAATTTTCAACATTTACTGATTGCGAATACATAGAAATAGATGGAACAATATATTCTGTACATAAAAAGGTATCTAAATTGATAGATGCATTGGTATCTGGGAGAAATAAAAAAGATGAAGAGCCAAAGTATAAAGGGTAAAAAACATTTTGTCTTTGAGAGTGAAGAAGAGTATAGAGAGCATTTTAAAGATAATTCCGTTTCAGATATTGTTTACTGGAAAGATGGGAAAGAAGGTGATTGGGTAAAGTCTGATGATGGTGGAATTGTCCAACTACTTAAAGTTTCAAATAGCATTAGTCATCCAAATGATAGAAAAAACTATAAACTCAATAAAGGTTGGTGTAGAACTATTGTTGGAACTTTTCTTATTAATGAAAAAAGTGAGATGGATACAGATTTTGAAATGCATAAAAATAGATATACCTTTTCTAAGACGATTGAAAAAAATAATAAAAAAAATTTTAAAACTAGAAAGAATCCAACTAAGAAAGAAAAAATATTCGCAACAAATATTGTTGCTGGGTACGGTCCAGTTAAATCATATATGGATGCTTTCAGAGAAGACAATGAATCTTTAGCCCAAAAAAAGGCGGTAGTATTATTGAAACAAGAAAGAGTAATGAAAGAAGTTGAAAAAGGCGTAATGGACGTTGCGAAAGAAATGGGATTAGACCATTCTTTTGTTTTAAGAAAATTAAAGCATTTAGCAGATTATAGTGAAGATGATAATATCGTTCTTCAATCGACTAAAGAAATAGGGAAAGTAATAGGAACAACTGGGACAACAGTAAAACAAAGAGAAATGGGGATAGTTGGTATGTTTCAAGGTTTTTCTGGAGACCATTTAAAATTAGCAGAAAGAAAGGAGATAGACAGTAATGGACAAATTGAGTAAGAAACTCGAAGAATTAAAAATGCAAAAAACAGAGATAGAGTTTACATACCATCAAGTAATTGGGGCTATAAAGGCTATTGAAAGTTTAAAAGAAGAAGAAGTTAAAGAAGACTCTAAAAAAACTAGCAAGTAATGACATTAGGGGAAAGTATTAAAAAGTTAAAAAATGAATGTAAGAATTCAAATTATAACTATATAATGACTAACCATGCTTATTGTATAGATAAGTATACAAGTCTATATGATATTATTCAAAAAATGGAAGTACCAGAATTAATAGGAGAGTCTGAAAGTGAAAAAACAGAACACAGTAACAAAGCATGATATAATTAGAGTTCTCAAGTCACATGAATCAAAACTCAATTATTTATTAGATACTGTTAATATTTTAAGTTATACTATAAAAAGTTATATCAAATACAATAAAGATGAAGTTAAATTTAAAAAATATTTAGAAAAGCAAAATGAAGAAAAAGAAAAGAAAAAAAATATTAAATCTTAAATTCCCTTACCCGACAAGGAAAGATTCAACTTCAATCTCGTCTTTTTTTATTAAGTATATTTTAAGTGAACATAAACTCACAAAACACATCTCAAGCTGAAGAGGCTTTACTTTTAGCTAGTAAAGATTTAATAGCTTTTGGTAAACTTTTTTTACCAGATGATTTTATGAGGAGTGAAACTCCTTCATTCCATTATGAGATGGCTGATGCTATTGATGACATGAGTGTAAAACAATTAGGTATAGTATTACCTCGTGGGCATGGAAAAACTGTATTAACAAAAGCATCAATTATTAAAGATTTTGTATTTTGTCCTAAAGATGATATGCATTTTTATGCTTGGGTAGCTGCTACTCAAAAACTATCAGTAGGAAATATGGACTACATTAAACATCATTTAGAATTTAATGAGAGAATATTATATTATTTTGGTAGCTTAAGAGGTAAAAAATGGACAGAGGAAGACATTGAACTTACCAACGGATGTAAACTTATTAGCAAATCCAATGTCGCAGGGATTAGGGGAGGTGCAAAACTCCACAAGAGATATGACCTTATCGTACTTGACGACTTTGAACACGAAGCGAATACAATCACAAGAGAAGCTAGGGATAAGAACTCTAATCTTGTCACGGCTGTTGTTTATCCCGCTCTTGAGCCTCATACTGGTAGGTTGCGTGTTAATGGCACTCCCGTACATTATGATTCTTTTATTAACAATCTTATTATCAACCATGAAAGGGCTGTTGCAGATAAAAAGAAATTTGCTTGGAAGTTGATTACCTATAAAGCTATACTACCTTCTGGTGAGTCTTTATGGCCAGGCTGGTTCGATAAGAAAAAATTAGAAGAAAAAAAGAAATTCTATCAAGACTCTGGGCAACCTCAAAAGTTTTATCAAGAGTATATGATGGAAGTTCAAAATGCTGAAGATGCTTTATTTACTAGAGAACAAGTTAAATTTTGGAAAGGATATTATGAATACAATGAAGAAGAAAGTCAAAACTATATTACTATTAATGGGGAAAGAATTCCAATTAATACTTTTCTTGGCTGCGACCCAGCTACAGATATTAATACAAAAGAAGCCGATTTTAGCGTTATTATGTGCATTGGTATTGATATTAATAATAATCTCTATGTCTTAGAATATGAAAGGCATAGGTCAATCCCTACTATTGGCCCCAAAAAATCTGATGGTACTTTTTTAAATAAAAAAGGTGTTGTAGATTATATACTTGAAATGCACCAAAAATATCATTGTTTATCATCAACTGTTGAAGATGTTGCTATGAATAGAAGTATATTTCAAGCTTTAAATGAAGAAAGAAGGAGATTGAATAAATTTGATATCGCTGTTATTGCTGAGAAACCAGGAGGTACAAATAAAATGAACAGGGTATATTCTGGACTTTCTGGTAGGTTTAGCATGGGAACAGTACATTTGAAAGAAAATATGTTTGATTTAATTAATGAAATTGTTACATTTGGCCCCAGAATGGCGCATGATGATACTATTGAAACACTATATTATTCTCAGCTTCATGCTTTTCCTCCGAATATGCGAAAAGATAAAGAAAAGAATACATGGTATAAACCAAAAAGAACCGCTAAGAATTGGATTGTCGCATAATATGTTGGTTAAGGAATGGTTTTCTAAAAAATATAATTGTTCTATAGGTCAAATAGATAATATGCTAACCTTAATAGGTTATGTAGAGTCTAAGAATGTTGTAGATTCTGTGCAAAAATCTAACATTTATGATAAAGATGGAAATAAAATTAAAGGCAAGTTTAAGGATGGCCCTGGTAGGGGGTTATTTCAATTTGAAACAAAAGAAGGGTCTGGGGCTTTCCAAACTGCTTTAAATAGGATAGAAAGATTGTATAATAAAATATTATTTAATGAAGTTCCTTATTGGATTAAAGAGTCTAAGTCGCATGATAATGCATCTTTACTTGATAAAAAGGAGCAAGAGGATTTACTTCTTGCAGACCTTTCAATGAAGAAAGTTAAAAATATATCTGGATTTGGAGATATGTTGATAAAAGATTCTTTTAAAAAAAATGATTTTAAAGAGTTATGGTTAGAAGCGCATTGGGCTGGAGCAGAGAAGGGAAGCGAAGACTATATTAAAAAATCAGAACAATGGGATAAGGAAATGTTAACTTTTTATAGCTAATTATGAATTACAAAGAAATACCAATGAATAAAATTAAAGGGATACGAAAATCTCTTAACATTCTGTCTATGCAAAATATGGGTGAAAAAATTAAAAATCAATCTTACATGCCTCCCTCAAATCTTGTACAACCAGAACCAAAGGTCAGTAATCCTCAATTTACACAACAAAATGATAAACCAATAATAAGGGATTCTGGAAATACAAATAGAGAGATTAGTAGACCATTGGGTTTATTTTCTCAACCCCTAAGTATGAATAGGATTGCTAAAACTAAAGAAGCTGAAATCTATAAAAAAAATAAACATTCTCAGTTAATGCAATCTATAAATAACCTACAAACTAAAATAATTTAAAAAATGGCTAAATTAAATAATAAAAAGAAAGCAGAAATAAATAAAAAACTCTGGGAAAGAGCAACCAACTCTCAAAGAGTTAAATGGCAATCATTAAGTCAAAAGTCTTATGATTTTTATCTTGGAGAACAACTTACTGATAAAGAAGTTGATTCTTTAGAGGCTGCTGGGATGCCAACATTTACTATAAATAGGGTAACACCTATTGTAGAAATAATGAAATATTTTGTTACAGCTAATAATCCTAAGTGGAAAGCTGTAGGAGCTGAGGGGAGTGATGTAGATGTTGCACAAGTTCACTCTGAAATAGCAGATTACTGTTGGTCTCTATCTAATGGGAAGTCTTTGTATGGGCAAGTAGTTCTTGATAGTATTACTAAAGGGATAGGTTATTTCTTAGTTGATGTTGATAGGGATGCAGATATGGGTAGAGGTGAGGTTATGTTTAAAAGAATAGACCCTCACGATGTCTTTGTTGACCCAATGAGTAGAGATTTTTTATTTAAAGACGCAGGGTTTATAATAATAAGAAAGAATTTATCTAAATCTCAGTTAATAAATATTTTTCCAAAACATAAATCTAAAATTAAAAATGCACAAGGTTCATCAGATATAGTTACATATTCACAGAGAGATTCTATTGATACTGAAAGTATACAACCAGAAGATATTACAATGGGTATTACTAACGAGGCAGAAGATGATGAAATAATACCTTACTTTGAATGTTATAAAAAAATAAAGATTCCATATGTTAATGTTCATGTGAGAATCCCTCCAACTGAAGAAGAGCAACTTAAAATACAAGAATTAGTTTCTATTCAAATAGAAGAGTTTACACAAGAAGTTCAAGTTCAATTAAAAGAAAAAGAACTTCAAATACAACAATCCTTGCAATCTGGTCAAATAATACCAGAGAGAGCAAATCTTGAAATAGAAAGAGCAAGAAAACAGACAGAGCAAGGTATTCAAGAAAAAAGAGCTCAATTAATGTCTGAGGCTCAAGATGAATTAACTAAGATTGAACAAAATATTATTACAAAAAAAGAATTTGATATACTTTCTAAAGACCCAACAATATCTAAAAATATAATACAAGCTATAGATTTTTACGATACTAGAGTTCAATTAACTTGTAGTGTAGGGGAAGACGTATTTTTATATGAATATTTATTAGATATGAAAGAATATCCTATAGTACCTCTTCCTTATATGTATACTGGTACTCCATATCCAATGAGTGCTATATCTCCTCTTATTGGTAAACAACAAGAAATTAATAAAGCTCATCAAATTATGATTCATAATGCTAACTTAGCATCTAATATGAGATGGTTATACGAAGAAGGCTCTGTTCCAGAGTCTGAATGGGAACAATATTCTTCTGCTCCTGGAGCCCTATTAAAATATAGACAAGGATTTAATCCTCCAAGTCCTATCTTCCCAGCAGCTATTAACAATGCATTTTATACAGTAACTCAACAAGGGAAACAAGATGTAGAATATATAGCTGGTATCCATTCATCTATGATGGGAATTGCTCAAGCGCAACCAGAAACATATAGAGGATTACTTGCAAATGATGAGTATGGCACAAGAAGAATAAGAGCTTGGATGTCTAACATTGTAGAACCAGCACTTGAACAACTTGGAAAGGTTTTTCAAGAAGTGGCTCAATCAACATATAAAACTGATAAAATATTTAGGATTGTTCAG
>TARA_R100000700_G_scaffold1168_1_pt1 | contig 13920 bp, 14 predicted proteins | sample TARA_R100000700 | Tara Oceans TARA_R100000700 (sample SAMEA2622810) | marine metagenome | biome: marine biome (ENVO:00000447); feature: marine epipelagic mixed layer (ENVO:xxxxxxxxx); material: "saline water (ENVO:00002010), including plankton (ENVO:xxxxxxxx)" | depth 120 m | reverse complement strand
ATTACTTCCAGCAGTCGCAGCTAATACTCCAGTTAACGTTCCACCTGTTAAAGGAAGATAAGCACCCCCACTGATCTCCACAATGGAATCATTGTCTAGTTTTGTGAAAAGTTTTCCTGTGTCAGTCCTGATTGCTAATTCGCCTGAAACGAGGTCAGAACTCCCTGGGTCGCTGGTTCCTCTTTTTAGTCTGATTGTGTTAGCCATTAAAAATTGCCCTCCTGATGGTTGTCGTTAATATGTACCACCATCTAAATCAAAAGCTGAGACTGAACCATTTTCTAAAAATGTGACCAAATCTGAAAGAGCTACCTGTTTCATTGTGCCCGCATCATTGCAGAGGAAACAATCCGTGGCTGCAAGAGTTGTTGAGGTGGCAGAGGTTCCACCATCTATTAAATTTAATTCAGCAGTAGTTACGGTTGCACCATCAAGAATCTCAATTTCTGTTGAAGTCAAAGCAGCTAAAGCCGCAGCCCCTCCAGATTGACAACTAGATAATGAAGTGAGATCAGCTGCTAATGTTTGAGCCCCTAAAGAAGTTCTTGCGGTTGAACCAGTTTCAAGAACAAAGGTAGACCCATTTCCAACAATAAAACCACCGTCTGTGGTAGCTAGTCCTGCAATTGCAGCCAAAGCAGCGTCATAAGCCAAAACATCTGAACCAATCTCAAGTCCTAAAGCAGTTCGAGCAGCACTAGCCGAGGTTGATCCCGTTCCACCATCCCCTACAGCAAGCGTTCCAGTAATAGAACTAGCGTCGAGCTTTACAGCTAACTCACTTGATTCAATAACGATACCGCCATTGCTCTTAAGATCAGCTGAGATTGTATTGCCTGATTTCTGAAGGCCGTCTCCTGCTGTTATCTGCCCTGCCCCTGAGAATTGAGCAAAAGTTAAATTATTAGTCCCTACAACTGCTGATCCTTTGTCAGATGTACAAGCAAACCCATTCTCAGCGTTTGTTGTTCCTTGCTCAATAAATGTAAACACTCCAGCTGCATCGGCTCCAGTAGCCAAGTCGTCTGTCCTTGTCCAACTGCCACCACTTACAACTTTATAGATTCCATTTTGGCTCGCTGTTGATTGCCCTGCTACCAGAACACGATCATTAGCAGATAAGGAAACACCATCTACGGTCTGAGTATTTGCAAGCGTTAAATTAGAGGTGGAAACAACGACACAGGAGTCTTTTATGTCTAAACCTTGTGCAACTCCATCCACATAACCTTTGTTCGCAGCATCATTATTGGCAGTACAATCAGCAAGGTTTGTAATCTTTTGACTATTAGCAGAAACATCAGCTGTAGGAGCTGCCATTTGATCCAGTCTATTTACTCTTACCCCTGTATCAAAATCAGATATTTTCGTGTGGGCTATTGATGGAATATCAGCAGCAACAAGAGCCCTAAATGTCGGAGCTGCGGCACTTCCTGTAGTTGGACCACTGAGAATTGTATTCGCTGTTCTTGTGTCTGTTTTGTTCCAAAAAGCACCAGAACCACCAATAGCAATTATAGAACTCGCTTCACCTGAACCATTATCTCCATACCCATAATAGAGCTTTAAATCACCAGTGTTTTCATTAAATGCAATCTCTGAAGGGGCTAATGTAGATGGAGCACCAGCGTCACCACTGGCAGCTCTTTTTTTAATTCTAATTGTGTTAGCCATTAGAAGCTGCCCCCAAAAGTTACTGTACTAGTTGTCCAAGTGCTGTCAGCCTTATACACGCCAGCAGTACTATCATAATAAATTATACTTTTATCTACCTTGTTTGGGTCAGTCAATAAAATACCAGGTGGACCCTGAGGACCAGCCGTTGTTGCAGTCACAACAGACGTTTCTGGTACTTTGATTGTTGTCGTTACATTGTTATCTGTGATCGTAACAGTGTTAACGACTTCAGTGACATTAACGGTTGTCATCTTGTAAAGCCCTGGCTCATATAAATAGTACCCTCTACCCAGTATTGTTTATCTCCTGCTGGTGTCGTTAAAAGGATGTCATACTTATATTCTGTTCCTGTAAAATTAACTGTCTGAGTATCTGCCAACTTCCATGTAAATTTACCTTCTGAAGCATTTGTAACTGTGATCGTCACGTCTGCTGCCTTGCTGCTGCGAGACGAATCCCACACCTGGCTTTGAACCGTGTAGCCACTTAAATTAACAGCAGATCCGGTTGGGTCTTTCAATTCAAAATCAAGACTATGATCTGAAGACCGTTGGATGGTCATATCATAAGTATCAGGAGTTATTGCCATAATTAACCAGCCTCAAGAGCTGCAACTTTAGTTTCTAATGTTTCAATTTTAGCAACAGCTTCCTTTAAAGCTGCACTTAATAAAGGGACTAATTTACTTTGATCTATTCCTTGCATTTCCACCCCATCCTTTGTTCCACTAACTGCATCAGGGACAATGGCCTGAACTTCATGAGCAAAAAATCCGTCTAATGTTTGACCAGCATTAGCTTTAAAATTAAAACGATAAGGTTTCAACTGCTTAAGCCTTGTTATTCCATCAGATATTTCTACCTCGTTCTCTTTCAGACGATAATCAGAGGATGTATTGAAACTTGTTGCCGATCCACTGACTTTTATTGTTCCAACCGTTCCATTCGTGTTGATAAATTCAATTAAAGTCGTTTCTGAAGCTGTAGCACCTACAGAGAAAATAGAACTTCCTGTCGCTGTTGATTGAAGCCTGACGCCCGCACTTGTGTCACTTGGGGTTGTTGCATCAGGAATAATGAAAGCACCTGATGTTGTAATTGCTGCCCTTTTCGCTGCTGATGTTCCAGTACCCACACGAAAAGAAATTCCTTCATTATTTGTATTCTTAAGAACCAATCCACCATCCTCTCCTGAGTTATAAATTTCTGCTCCTTGACTAGATTGATCTTTATTGATTAAGGCAATTGCACCTGATGTATTGTTATTACCTCCTGAACCTTTAATTGAGAAGACAGGGGTTGTTGCATCAGTCGAGCCATCAACAGGGCCAACAGTAGGAATTGTTGTCGAGCCGTCACCAGCTGGAGCCCCTAAATAAAAATTCCCTAATGCATCAAACAAGGCTCTTTGCGTTCCATTTGTTGCAACGGCAATGTTATCCGCAACTAAAGAGCTGCTAACTGTTGGCTGAAAGAATCCTGTATTAGAGTCATTTGTCCATCGAAAACCTGGCGTCCCGACAGTTCCCTCTGGGATTGTTAAAACTCCATCAGTAGAACGAATAGTGACCCACGCATTGTTTGCGGCGTTCCTCATCTTGATCAGGTTGTTGCTTGTATCCACGTACCACATATATGGGTACATCACAGCAGGATCACCTGTCCCTGCGTTATTTGTTGAAATTGCACTTAAAACGGCATTTATATCAGCAAGAACAACTGTTCCTGTTCCATCTGCAATTACATAGTCGGCTGCTTGTGCCATAACAATCTATTCTTTTATTTTATTCTAAGCCATATAGCCATAACCACTTGCTGAATAACTAAAAGTACGATCAGCACTTACAGCACTGCCGTTTGCTTGTTTTGCTGCAAGAGTAAACCCAAAACCATCAGCACTGGACACTACATAATATTCTCCTGAAGCCAAATCTAAAGGAGTTACTTGAACATTAGGAACCCCTGCACTATCCCAAAAAGGAATACTGTAAGTTATATCATGTGTTGCATTATTAGCAGGATAAGTAACAGAATTAGAACTCAAAGTCCTGAAAGGCATTGAAAAATTAACACCTAATTCTGTGATTTTTATATTTTGAGCCGGATCAGTTGTTTCAACTACTACTTTGAAAACAAAACCAGTTCCTCTTATTTCTGTAGCTGTAAATTCTGTCCAGTCTGTCCATGTTGCATTATCTTTACTATTAGCATCAGATAAGGTTTTTTTGTAAAAAAAACGAACATTTACATTAGGTGCTTTTGCTCCACTAAAATTTTCCATAGACTGAACATTACCACGACTACCAAAAGTATCTGTTGAATAAAAAGTAGTCATTTTTATATGTCTTTCTACTGAATAAGTGAACGGCGTTTCATATCCTGATATATAACCAAGATACCAACCTAAAGCAAAGCAATAAGTTCCTGTCTTTGTTGTCGCATCAGTTAATTTAATCCCTTCTGTTTTGTCGCTTCCATTCACTAGACTCATATTACTTGAGCTATCAGCACTTAAATAAGTCGTAGTCAATCCAACCCAATCACTTGCATAAGTATTTTCTCTCCAAGCTCCTATTTCTTTCTTTGCATAAGCTTTCACAGGCTGAGTAAATACTGATGTTGCTTCTGTCGCACTTTTACGCCCTCCATCATCAACAAATTTTGCAAGGAATGTTCCATCTGCTTCTGTATTTAAAACAACTTCCGTACTGTTCCCTGCTATTTTTGCTACTTCAAAAGACCCCTCCCATGTAGCACCAGAAGTTAAAGATGTATATCTAATCTCTACAAAGCCACCATGCAAAACATCATTCTCTGTTGATTTTGTCCAATTCACTCTTAAAAAATCAATACCCTGGCTTTCGACCCTGAAGTCACTTACATTTTCAGGTGGTGCTGTCTTCCCTTGTGTCCTGATTGAAGTCCTTAGAGGTGTGACACATGCCAACCCATTTGAATTGACTGAATATATTATTAGACTTAAAAAACCTCTATCCAGCCCGTCAATACTAAAAGTTGTTCCAACTATCTCTGAGACTGTGTAACTACTATCAATCTTCTGTGGTGGCAAACCTCCTTGTGGCCCACCTTCTTCTTCTGCAAAAAAGAAATAGGCAACGATGTATCTCTTAACACCAGGAATACTTGACCAGCTAAAGCTTAACCGGTGAACAGCTCTATTATTAACCGAAACTATTGCCTCTGTAGAAACCAGCCCCTCTGGAGTCGGTGGAGGAGGAAAACTGAAATTCCTAGCCATCTATTTGTTCTGTTGCAGCATCTATTTCATCATACTTATTAGCGTCATAACGGATAGCAGTTATAAGGTAGTTCAATTGATCATCCTCTGATACTCCTACCACTTTGTAATCAATTGGCCTTTGATCTCCTCTGACCAGAGCCCAAGGACTTCCAACAATAGGAGCCTCAGAGAAGGCAGATGTCACAGTAACTCGACCCCCTGCCGTTAAAAGATTGCTATAAGATTGAACTGTTTTAGTCTCTAACCTTCCATAAGGAACGCTAGAACCCGTTGTAGTTTGACTACTTGGCAACAGAACTGAAATTCTATCTCTAGCCTTAGGCACTTCATCAGAGACATCAGAATCAATATAATCTAGGTCAAATACAGTCGTAGAATTTCCTGTATTAGCTGAAACTCTTCCGCCTAATCTGTAACCAGCCTTCATTGGGTCAGCAATGCTTATCACTTGTCCTGGCTTAACAAGTACACCGCTGCCTAAAGTCGAAGTAAAGCTAACCAGGTCCCCTCCATGATTTTGAGTATGAAGAGTCCACCGACCTAATCTCTCAGCCTGAGCCCTGCTATTGCAAGCAAATCCTTTTATAGTATGGACACGATAACCGTATTTAGATATTAGGCTTTGATCTGCTTCAACTGTTATATAATCTCTTTCTTTTGAGTCCACATTAAAATAAGAGACATTAACAACAGTATATTTTTCTTCGATAGAACTTCCCGAATAAGTGAAGCCTTCTTCCGAGACATTTGATCTATTAAAAAGATAAACAGAACTACTAGGTTGATCAATCGCAAGATGCATTTGACCGGAAGAATAGTACGGCATTGACCTCATTGCCGAGCATAAATCGTTAATCAAGGTGTAAACTTGTTTTGGTTGTTTTAATACAACATTACAGCTAAATCTAGGTTCTCCATGTACTAATTCAGAGGCATATTTTGATGCTTCAAATAGAGAATATTTATTAATAATCGTTTCATCAATATCTCTACCAAGTCCGTAATCGTAATATCCTTCTTGTCTCTGTCCTGCTAAATCTGAAGGAACTGTTCTTTGATTTGTGAGTAAATCGTACAAAATCCAAGCTGGATCTGAGCACCAATGTTTTGATCCCGTCAGTGTTCCATTAAACACGTATCCATCAGGATAGATGACTCTGCCATTGTTAGAATCAATTCTTAAATTAGTCCTCTTATAATTACAATTGAACGTAGAAGAACTACTCCCTACTGTCTGAGATGTTGCTGACCATAATACTATAGTAGTAGCCGTGGAGCTTATGACAAGAGATTCTGTCTCAGCGGTAGCAATTCCTGATGTTGGATTGAAAGTAACAAAATCACCCGCCACCACTCCATGCCCGCTGCTAACATTGATTGTAAGGGTTGTTCCTGCTTTATAATATGTTGCTGGAAGAGCAGAAAGACCAGATGTCGGTATCTTTATTTTTGTTCCTCTTAGGTGGTACATCCTTCTAGGTATTCCACTAAAATCATCTGAATTAATAGTTAGTTTTCCATAGGCTGAATAATAATAATTAGGAGTTTTTTTAATAACTTCAGTAATAGATTTTAAAGTAAAAGCACTAAAATGCTGTGAACCGTCGTTGTCACTCAACCTTTCAATTCTTATCTGAGTGACATGTGTTCCGACCTCTGCTCCGTTGCTTTCATATTTGACATTTCTATAGCTGTCTAGATCAATTCTAAAATCAAGAGACAGAACGCCTGTGGTACGAGCTCCAAAAGCCTTATATAATCCAAAATCGTTCTCTTCTATATTGCCCTTAGCATTTAGATAGAACTTATTTGCTGCATCATGAGGAGGTTGTCCATAAATAATTCCATTTGCAGTGGCCACATTAGAAGGAAAGGCATTGATAACGACTCCCGTATTCATTACAACTAAAACCTGGAACGCCACTCCTTTTGGTTCTGTTCCTCCATTGTGATTAAACCAAACCAATCCTTGAGGAAAACTTAGTTGAACAACTGCCTCATTAGCATTGATATTATCAAGAGATTTAGTAACAGAGGTTGGCGACTGACCTGGTTCTTTAAGAACTTGGTCGTTATAACCTTTTGGCGTTGATATTAAATCATTTTCAGGAATAGGAGTCTGATCCCCTGTTCCATGCCTTACAGTGAAAACTACATTTTTGACATTATAATCATTTTCTTTATCAAAAGGTTCATCGGCACCTCTTGTTAAGATAGGAGCCCCATCAAGATAAATATCCTTTAAGGCTGCTTTATTATATAAAGCTGTCTGCGTCGTTTTGTTGAAAGAAGAAGCACTTGGAAAGCCTTCAATCTCTCCTTCTCCTAAAAGGTCAACAATATCTAACCGTTGAGGGTCATCTTGTGTTCCTAAGTCTAAATTTTGAGCAGGGTAATCTGTCCATCTAAGAACCTGTTTACCCTCCGACCATGCATACTGATCTTGGTATTCTCTTGCATCGTTTAGAAGTTGATCAGTAGACCTCTTACTATTAAAAAGATAGGGAACGGCAGTAATAGCTGAAACAATTCCTGCACTTAAAACATTACTTCCTGTGTAAACCTCACCATATAAAATGGGAACAGGTATTCCTGCTCTGCTTACGTTTTGGATTCCCGAAAAAACTGTAGACTTAGATTCCTCCTGTATTTCTCTTTCTTGTTCTTTTTGATCCCCTGAAAACCAATCAGTAAGTTTGCTAACGCCCCAATTAACAACAAGTGCTGTGGCTATAGAAACAACTGTCTTAACACTAAAAATACCTCCAATTAATGGTGCAAGAAAACCCCAACTACCACTGATCACAGGAACTATCCTTATATCTCCTTCTACCTCCAAATCCAATGTCTCATCATTTATATATTCTTCGCCAATCTGAATTTGATAAGCATTGCTGATCTTTTCATAAGCCAGATCAGGCCAATTAGCTTTCAGGAATGTCAAAACTGACTTTGTATTTGTAACATCTGCATGTAAAACTTTCCATCCTGTCGCCCTTGCTAATCCTCCATAAAGTCTGATTGTTTTTAATTTTGGATTATCATCTTGTGATTCTTTTAAAGGGACACTAGCCTTATAATTTTTTGGCTCCAAATAGTTCCATGTCTCTTCTGTGGGATTGAATATATAAAACGGCCATTGAAAGAAATCACAACTTTCCACATCTGATTTCGAAGGCTCCAGACTCCCTTCTGGGTGAGAATGAACAACAGCAATTATTTCGTCACTAGCCTCTTCCGCTTTTATCCAGTCATCCGGATTTAGTACAAAAGTTTTATGAGGTTCTATTGAGATATTTTGACATTCCCAATATTTTTCGACACCATCAATTCTTACTAATAAGCCACAAGACTCATTAGGCAGAACTCGCTTACCATGAGCAAGGGCATCTTTTGTGAAACTAGAAAGAATCATGTCTCGAAGAAATCACCAACGCCAGGGAACTCTTTTCTTAGGACTTGTCTTTTAGGTAACTTTAAACGAGTTAAATCTAAGATAGAGCGTAATTCAAACTGTACCGTTTCTAAATTCTCTATTGTCTTACGATTAATGAAATAAACATCATCAGGAAATTTTGTTGTAGGACTTGCAACTCCGTAAGGGTTCTGAATCTTGATAATACAATCCTCTTGAAGATCGAAGGCATTACCTGGAGTTATAAACTTCAAAACATACTCATTGCTAGATTGCACTATCGGATCAGTTATCTGATACCTTCCATCGGGAGAGTCCCCAGAAGTAGCATCAAAATAAATATAATCTTTTTCTTTAAAACCAGGATTAGTTCCTGGCATTGTTACTTCTACAGCTCCACCCGCCGCACTGTAATGAGTGGCAGTAATACCATTAACCATATTAGTATCGCCGAAATTAGCATCATCAATATATTTGGCCAAAGTTCTAATTCTTGTCAGTCGAGCCTCTATTAAGTCTTGTCCAATGTTGTCTTTTCCCGTGTCAGGGTCTATATAATTATTAACCTGATTCAAAATGTTTGTCATGAATCCAAACAGATTGCTTATCGTTAAAGTTGGTCTAGGCAAAGAACCTTTAACCTTAGATTCAATACCTTCGACGACAATAGGCAAAGCATCATAAGAAACCCCGCCCCAAATGATTTTCGTTGACTCTTTATTTACACCAGAGAAAAAATATTTAATACCTGGTGAAATATACGCTCCAGTATGTAAAACAGGGTCTAACTTTAATTGATATAGTTCTATCAAACTATTTGGATTAGAACTATATAAATCATTAACAGGAACAGTCATTAAGAGTCTAAATCAAATACTTGTCTAAATGTTGCACTGATTGTTGCCCTGTTATGGTAAGGAATAGATTTCGTCCATGAATCACAAACATATTTACCTGCACTTCCTGAAGGTGGTGTCCAATTGAAATATTCTCCATCTTCTGCTCTTGCCTCAAGGAAGGCTTCTATTTTGTCTGCATCAGCCTCAGCAACGACGAAATTCAAATTATAACTTTTAGGATCTAGTTGAGTAGGCAACCCGATCATTTGCCTTTGTTCATACCCATCTCCTAGTTTCACAACTCGCCTGACAGGTTTACTTGCCTTTGCCGTTCCATAGGTAGGTGTTGTAGAGCCTGTCGTCGCACTGTTGCAACCCGCATCATTGAATGTTTCAGCCATTATGCTAACGTCCCCCCTGGCCTTTGTTCTTGTGCAATTATATTTCTGACAGAAGTAGAGATCAACACCCCTAATCGTTTTTGGTCTGCTGTTCCGCCTTCTGCTGTTCCGTCAATGTTAATATTAATTGTTGTCGAGCTGCCCATTTTCTCATTAGGAACAATAGTTCCAGCACTATCAGGGACAAATAACTCTGGCCCACGCTCTCCCACAACAGAAGCTTTTCCTACTGGTGGTCTGCCACCATCAGCAAAAAGACCCCCAAAAATTTTACCAAGGAAGCCACCACCGCCACCGCTTTTTGAGAAAGCACCCGAAATATTGCCGATTATCTTATCTAATTGAGCATCAATAATCTTATCTCTAATTCTATTTAAAACATTTGACATTGCATCACCAAAAGATTGAGCACCTGTAATAGCTTCTCTTAGGTTGTCTCTAATATTGTTTTTAATTTCATCACCAACGGCTTTCATCTTTTCTTTTAACTTGTCTGCTTCTATTTGTTGCTGTTGCATTACATCAACTTGATTTTTTAATGATTCAGTTTTCTTTAAATGATTTATTAATTCTTGTGCATCTTTTTTCTCAAAAGTTTCTTTTATCTCTCTTATCTTATCTTGCAATTTTAAATCTTCTTTTGTTTGCCCTCCTAATAAACCCCTAAGCTTTCTTTGCTCTTCTAAATTGCTAATAACAAAATCATTGAATTTCTTGTTTTTGTTCAGTTCTTCATCTCTATTTTGAACTCCTTCTGTTATTTTCAACTGCTGTTCCATTAAGGCAATTTCTTCTTTTAACTCTTTTATAAATCTTTGTTTACCTGTCGCCGCATGGCCTACCGCTTTGCTCGCCTCAACCTGTGCTAAATAAAGTTTTTTAGTAGCAATTGCCTCTTTTTCTAATTCAACAGCCGTTCTCTTTGCCTCATCCCCTATACCTTTTAAATTATTATTAAAGTCTTCGGCTTCATTATTTAATTTTTTTGTCTCTTCTGAAGCTTCTATTAAATGAGTTACTAAAATACCTAATGCAACTACTAAAGCACCAACTCCTGTTTTTATTAATGCAAGTTTTAAAGTATTAACAGCAGCAGCAGCTTTTAAAGCAGATATTCCAACTGTTGCGTTTGAAGCCGCATAAAACGCATTAGAATTAGCAGCTATTATTGCAGCAGAGGCCGCAGCAGCAAATTTAACTTTTAAAAGAGTTATTCCAGCCGTCACGATTGGAATAATAGTTGCCATACCTTTTAAGGCTAAAGTGATCCCCGCAATAATGGCCGCTGCTTGACCACCCGATGAATTAAGAAAATTAATAATAGTTGTCATGCCTTTTACTGCTGGAGATAAAACAGGAAGAACTGCTTTACCTAAAGTTTCACCTAAATCTCGCCAAGCTTCTCCTAATGAATCGACATCTCCAGCAAACCCTCTAGCACCAGCTTGGGCTAGTTTGCTATAACTTTCATCAACAATATTTAAAATCATATTATGGGCTTCAGCAACTTTATTTGCCTTCATCAAAGACTTGATAACTTCTGTTTGTGTCTTAGAGAAAGCAATACCAGACCGATTTAAAGCAGATAAGTTTCTTTCAGGATCCTGTAATGCTTTTGCTAACTGCATGAAAGAAGTCTTGACATCTACCTGATTGACTTGGGCTATGTCGGCCGCAGATTGCGCTACTCGTTCATAAGCATCAACTCCTATATTTCTAAAACTTGTTAATAAATTAAAACCTCTAGTAAAATCTTCTTGATTAAATAAAGTTTGATTCCCTAATTCATTTGCTACTTCTTGCAATTTCCTTAAAGAATCAGCCCCCTCACCTAAATTTTCTAAACCTTGAGTAAGTATTGTTAAATCTCTCTCTCTATCCATAAAAGCTTTTAAACCACTATTAACAGTTGCGAAAGCTGCTCCCAAAGCAATTATCGGCCCCATAGTGGCTGCCAATGAAGCTGCTAACCCTTTTGCTGCTGCTGATGTCCCTGCTAAAGATGCTGTTGTCCCTTTTGCTGATGCTGATAATTTATTTGTAGCAACAGAAGTATTATTTAAGGCAGCTACCGCCCCCCTTGCATCAACCGTAAGTTTTACATTCGATTGAGCCACTTCTTACAATTCTTTTTTCCTAGTTTAACCTTATAAACCCCGTTTGCTTCGATTCGCTGCTTTTTTTTCTTCCTCTCCTTTTATCTCGTAATAAGCAGCAAAATAAATAAGTTCCTCTTCAGACATTGAATGTCTAAGAGTGCTTACTGTTTGACCTAATTCTGTTGCTAGGAAAAATTCAAAATAAAGCCAATTATTCCCCTTTAGCTTTTTTTTGCTGCATCTATATCAAGTTCAATATTCATCATAAATAATTCAATCTCATTCAAAATATTTTCTGGTAATTCTCTTTGCAGGTTAGGAGCATCAGCCATTGCAAAAGCTTTTTTTCCGTCTTCCAGTTCTGCTAATTGACAAAGCAATTGAGTTGATACAGTTAAAGCCTCTTCTGAACCTGCTAATGATTGTGCTCGTTGTCTATCATGTCTTGTTATTGGTTTAAAATATAAATCAACAATTTTTTTACCTTCCTTATTCTTTAACTCATATTTCCTACGAGTTGACATTTCATCACTGAAAGCATCAGTGATTAAATTGACCGTTCTTTTTTCTGCTGCCATGTTTTAAATATTGGTACTTTTAATCTTATTAAATATCTGATGTAATAGCACCATTTGTTATAAAGGAAATGTTTATTAATTGTGTTTCTCCAAGTGTTGCTCCAAATTCAGCACTCGTAATAATTCCAGAAAAAGCTAGTTTCTTTGCTGCTGTATCTTTGTCAGGAAATAATTCAAACAAAGCATCACCGGCATCGGCTGTTGTTAAAACATCTTCAACAAATGACAAGTAAGTAGAATTTCCACCATTGTCGTAAATCAATTCAGCCGAACCTTCACCAGATATAAGACCACCAACAAATTCCTTTGAGGTTTTACCTTGAACAGTAGTTTCTAAAGTGTCCTTCGTCACACTTAAAGACCACGATCTTGTTCCTGTTACCTCAGCCTCTGTGCCGGCGGCATTATGGAACATGACCTTGCCAATATCGCCTCTAATAGCAGCCATGTTATTAAAAAAGTACTATTGCAAATATATTAACTCTTTTCTTCCTCTTTTACTTCTTTTACTTCTGTTTTATTTCTTTCCATATACCTTTTACAACGAGGATCCCAATAAGCAGGGTCTCTTGATCCTTTCACTACTTCAATAGCGTCAAGCATCTCTTCTGTAAATTCCATAATCAAATACTTTCAAAGACTTCAAAACTTATTCTAATCTGTGTTTGGTAAAAACCATCAGGGGCACCCGTTAATGTTTCAGGGCCAACAGGTGCATCAAAAATTACACCGGAAACTATTTGACGATTATATAAATCCCTAATCCGTTTCGCTATTATCAAATTGGCACCAGAACCAGTGCCTTCTGGAGTGTAAATATTCAAAAGAATTAAACCTATAACAGAATTTGTAGATGATGTACTGCCACCTTGAACTACATAAGAATTAGATCCAAAATTTACTTGACATTGAACAAAGTCATCGGCAGAAATTGAATCATAAGAAATATTGTTAAAAACAACAGGAACAGAAGGAGCCTTTTTCAACTCATCAGACAATCTTGATTCAATTGTTGCTCTAACTGAATTTAGATCAATTGCTGCCATTAGATTGACCTCTTGATTTTTTCATACTCTTTTTTAGTCCAAGCTTCTAATTCTTTACCAATTAATTCCGGGTATCCTTTCACTGTCTGTTGTCTTGTTCTGTAAACACCACCCCAAGAAGGTGGGAGATTTTCACCGTAAGCAACTGGTTCTGCATAGACAACATTATTGATTACTGTGCCTGTATAAGGTTGTGAGACATCTGTTTGCCACGCCAATCTCAACCGTCCTGTGTCTACTGGAGTGGCTTTTTTAACTCTCCCCGACCATTCTAAAGTCGTAACACGGACCAATTCTTGAACGGCTTCTGCCATTACATCATCTATTTGATCTAATCTTATTTGTCTAGTCATTACGACCTCAAGAATAATTTATAACTTATAGGAGTGTTTTCTCTCTCTTCTGTTTTTACTTGAATAATTTTATAAACAACTGAACTAATCACAACACGATCTTTAGGAGTAGGAACGTAAGTAAGATCCTTTGCTGCTATCTCACAAATTTTATCCTCTGCCTGTATCAAAGAATTTACTTCTCTATTATTTACATCTGAGACAAGTCCCTTAACAGTTGTATCTGAAGTGCTTGAAACTAATTTACCTGT
>TARA_R100000700_G_scaffold39553_1_pt1 | contig 13987 bp, 10 predicted proteins | sample TARA_R100000700 | Tara Oceans TARA_R100000700 (sample SAMEA2622810) | marine metagenome | biome: marine biome (ENVO:00000447); feature: marine epipelagic mixed layer (ENVO:xxxxxxxxx); material: "saline water (ENVO:00002010), including plankton (ENVO:xxxxxxxx)" | depth 120 m | reverse complement strand
AGTAGCACCAACTCCACCAATATTTGGATCTGTTGAAGTTATAGTAAATAATTTGTAATTATATGCAGATGAATTAAATCCTTTACCAGTTGATCCAACACCAACACTTATACCTTCAATTAATACTCTATCACCAACAACAAATGGGAATGTATTTGCTGTACTAAATCCAACATCTAATGTTATTGTCGCATACTTGGTAATTGTATTAAATCCAACAGTGCTAATTCCTACACCATTTGTATTTCCAGTAGGAATTATTTTTGGAGGTACATTATTCATTCCATAGGTATTTTTCAATATCTCCACAGAAGTATCACCCGTATCATATCTAAGATCAAGATCGGTAATTAAAGTATCATCCTTTCCATCAAATACCTTTAAAGAAGGAGCTGTACTATATCCTTTACCCTGAGAAGATATACCAATAGATTCAAAGGAAGCAAATGAATTTATTTTTATAATATTTGGTAAAATAACAGAAGGTCTTACGGTTTTATCAATAGAAAGATCAAAACCAATTTTATCAATATTAACAGTTTTTATTAAACCAATAGAAGTACTAGAAGGTTCTAAAACTGCATTTTTACCACCACCAGTAGTAATTGTAGTAATTCCTGGAAGAGAATAATAATTTTTGCCAGCATCTTTTATTTCAACATCTGCAATTGGTCCAACTGTATGAGTACAATTGGTTGTATATAATATAGTAGCATTTTCAGTAGAAATATAAGAAGTATTTTCAGGAATTCTAGTTACACTGTATGAGAAAGATGTATCAGCTGCTCCAGCAGAAACTCTAAAGGTTCCATTATATAAACTTGTTTTTGATGCAAATTCATTATTACCACGAACTTCACCATCAACATTTATTTCAGATTTAACTGCAGGTAAACTACTTACTTCTACAGTATCTAATTTGTAATATAAAAGATCTGGAGTATTTTTATTTACTGATAAAGTTACTTTTGCGGTTCCATCTACACCAGTAACACCTACTCTTTGAACATTGAATTTTTTCTCAAGATCATTTGTATCATATTGATACTTAAAATTACTATCTTTATAGAAATTTAATTGAAATGCTGGATAACTAGTTCCTTGAACCTCATATCCTAAAGAACCATTAGCAAGTGTAAAGGTTACTGTAGCATCCCTATAAACCTCTAGAGGTGGGTTAATTGGTTTAATGCTACCATTAGTACCCGTAGTACCTATTCCAATAGTTTTTGGTACAAATTGCGTAGCATTATAATAACTATCAGATAATTTAATAGTATCTTTATCAACTTTAACTACATAATAAATTTCATTAGTACCAAGTCCTTCTGCAGGTCCATCAGACTGATGAATAATTTTTTGACCTGTTTGCCAATTATGATCTGTTATTGTAATCGAATTTGTTGATGTAGTAATATTACCACCATCAAATGATCTTGGATTTACAATAAGTTTTCTATAAAAATCATCATATTGGAAATCAAACGATGTAGTTGTTCCAGTATTGACATCAACGTCAACATCGTGTCCAACATGTATTCCATGAGTTGATATTCCAGTATCAATAGTTACAAGATTTCTAACAATTTCACCTGTTATTGGTGAATAATTTGTTTTAATACTATGACTATTACCAACACCAAGAGTTCTAAAATATAAAGGAGTTTGTCTTCCTAAAGGATAATTGGTAACAAGTCCTACAAATATTCCTGTTGTACCCAATCCAACTCTTACTGTTGCTAAACCAATTATATCATTACTATATTTCGCAACATATAATGTTTGACCATCTGTAAGTGTGGTTATTCCAGCTGCATTTTCTGGAGTAGTAGTACCCATACCAACTGACATTCCAGATCCACCATTACCTGGAGAATATGTTACTTGATCTCCAGTTTTTAAATTGTGACCTGGAATATACAATGCTTGAGTTGGAATATAAATTGAAGATATTCCAAGATTTGTTGATGTTATTCCAGTAAAGAAAATAGTAGTTCCTATACCAACACCAGAAGTAGTTCCTAATCCAACAGTTTCTGATGGATTGAAATATATTTGCTTATTAATTCTATAATTATGATCTGTTTTAAAACCAGCATTTATTTTTATTTTTCTTTGATCAATTCTTAAAACAGCACCTGCAGTATGTGATGTACCAGTTACACCATTTACTCCTCTTTCAATTCTAAGTGCAGAAGCATTTTCTAGTACATTTAATACTCTTACCTCTTCTGTTCCAATCCCAATAATATCATTTTCCCTAATATGATTAAATCCAAGATTTCCTACTACATTAATATCAGATACCATTCCAGTACTAGTAGCAGGACCTAATCCACCTCCACCAGTAGTTCCTACACCAGCAAACACATATGTACCAGTTTCGATACCAGCAATATAATTACCCTCAAGTCCAGAAGATTCAGTAGATAATCCAGTAATTGATATTATATCAAGATTATTGAAATTATGAGGATTATCTGAATAAAGAATATATTCATTTTTTGTAAATGGATATATTTCAACACCAGTAATAGAACTAGTAGCAACACTTATATTATCAACAGATACTCCTTTAAGTTTTGATACTCTTGCAGATACACCAGCACCTTTGGTTCCAGTATTATCAAATACTAATTCATCATTTACTCTATATCCTGAACCAGCAGTTACTATTCCAATCTTTTCAATTCTACCAGGAGAAACTCCTTTAATACTTGCTGTTTGGTTTAAATTATTTGGTATTGTTAGATACTTATAATTTATTTTTCCTTCAATTAAATTATAAGGTTTAGTATTTCTATAATATTCAGTATCATTTAAATCAAATTCATCTTGATTTGAAGTTCTATGTAAATTAAATTCATTTGGTTTTGCATAAAAACTATCTCCAATAAAATATGGAAAAACTGGTTCAAAATATCCAGAAAATGGAGCTTCTTGTGATATTATATTATCAATAGTGGCAAAATATGCATACGTGCCATTAGGAAATTCTGGGGTTACGCAAAATCTTCCATTATTTTTATCTAAAACAGTATCTTGTGTTAATGGTTTATAAGTATAATCTTCAACAAAAAATCCTGCAGGAAATTCTATTAAAGAAGGTCTATTGGTCTTTTTAGATGCTTCTTCAATATATCCACTTCTCATTCTTTCAATTAAACCACCTTCTTTAGAAATATATCCATATGGTCCATAAATTGGATGACCATCGTATGCCCATCCCATAATTGGAGAATGTTCATCTCTTACTTGTTCTTGACCTTGTTCCTTATATAAATCTTTATTTCCATATAAAATATTTCCATCTTGATCTACAGAAGATACAGATTGTCTATATTTTCTTGGAGCATATACATGAGAATATTGCAATCCAAAAGATCTATTAATTCCATCTTCAATTATTCCATCATCTTCATCAATATGGGCTCTATTCTTCTGAGCAAGATTTACTGTCCACTTTTGAATATGTGGATCAAAATTAGCACCTCTTCCAGTAAAAACAACAATTCCTGATGTATTTTGTTGAGTATATCCTGATCCAGATTCAACTACCTTTACAGAAGATAGTAATCCATCACTCAATATAGGTGTAACTGAAGCTCCAGTTCCATCACCACTAATTCTTATATCAGGTGGAGAACTATATTGCTTTCCTTTATTCAGAACAACCACTTCTACTATTTTACCATCAACAACAATTGGAGTAATTTGTGCTTGCTCTCCACTTATCAAACTAACATCTGGTTTTCTATTATAATTAATAATTTCTCCTGTACCATATCCACTACCTTTATCGTCTAAGGTAGCTGATGTAATTGTTCCTCTAATAATTGGTTGTACACTTGCTTGGAAAGTTTCTAATCCAGTAGAAGCAACTCCAACATTACCTGAAACAGTAACTGTAATACCAGGATAATTAAATGTATGTGTTCCTACACCTATTGATGTAAGATTAATGTATTGTTTTGTTTTTTGATAAAAATCAACACCACTAGTAGTTCCAACCCCTACAGTTGATAGTTTAAACGTATCATTATCAATCTTTGTAATATAATATTCAGATCCATCAGTAAGACCACCAATTCCACTATCTCCTGCAGTATACTTAATTATTTCACCATCTTTATAATCATGATCTTTAATTGTGATTTGATCTTTGGAAGTACTTACACCAGAAGCAGCAACTTTTCTTTGCTTATTTTCATAGATTCCACCTGATACTACATTAATACCCGCAAGTACAGATTTCTTTTCAAAAGATCTTAAAGCATGTCTTCCTTCACCATAAGAAGTAAGAACCACTGTATTAATACCTGCAAGAGAATCAGATAATGTTGGATATAATTTTATCTTAGTAAAACTTTCTGTAGTATTACCAAGCCCAATCATAGTAGAAACATAATATACAGCATTTGTGGATAATCCACCAACACCCGATTGATTACCAGAATCATATATCACTTTTTCATTATTTCTAAATTTATGGAAAGTACTAAACCCTATAGTTTCATACCATTCACCTAAAGTTCCACTTGTAGTACCAAGTCCAACCTGATCTGAATCAAGATCTGCAAAGAAAGATGTAGAATGATCAATTTTTTTCATATTGACCAGAACTTCAGAAGGAGTTCCATTACCACCAGATATTGTTACTGTTGGTTTGTCGAGATAATCAAATCCTGTGTCTAAAACCCTTAATTGTGTCAAAACACCTTTAACTGAAACACTACCAGTAGCACCAGTCCCAACACTATCTTCGATTAATAATGAAGGTGGATTTACAACATCATAGTCAAGTCCTGGATCAAGAACATCAATTTTATCAATTTGTCCATAATAAACTACGTCATTTGATTTATAATTTAATATTTCTACTCCATTACAGAGCATTCCTGTATATCCTGGATTTGTTTCTGTATTAGCATTTCCATCATAAACAGGATCAGCAAATTTTCTTATTAATTTTTGACTACTTAAAGTTCTATCTTTAAAACTATAGGGTTTTATTGTTTGATCAACCACAGTAGTTGAACTTTCAACTTCAACAAAATCTCCATTAAAAAGATCAGTTCTACTTTTTGCTAATTTTATCGAATTAGCAGATACTCTTTTTACAAAATATAATCCAGTTGGAAATAATCTTTCACCAGAAACATTTTTTGTGATTGTATTACCCCAACCATCATAAGAAGTTGTTGTTGTTATATTCGTATCATATTGTATAGCATCCCCAGTATAATATCCATGATCTGCAAGTGATCCTGATGTTATTAGCAATTCAGTTCCAACATAGGTTCCACTAAATTTAACAGTTCTATCATCAGTATTAATTGTATATGATGGTAATGATGGTGATGCTACTACAATTTCTTTATCATCTTCATATACATTTTGAACATTACAGGCATATTTTCTTGCATCTATAAAAGTAGTTGATGATGTTTTTGAAATATTTCTGTTTATCGTATAAGTTTCATTAATATTTAATCCACCCTGTCCTTTTATAGTTAAAGATTTAACAGATAATACATCAACAACTTGACCATTTCTATCTACACCATCTTGTCCAACAATAGTAATTGAATCATTTATCTTAAAATCATGGTCAACAAATAAAGTAATATCCCATGTTTGGTCAGATGAATCAACTAAAGATACGCTTTTTACATTATAAAGAGCATAGTTATTATAGACCCAATTTTTTGTCTTAAAATTCCTAGATTTTCTACCTAAAGCAGATATATTTGCAGTATCTCCAGCATTATAATAATAAGCATCTTTAGGATATTCTAACCTATTAATAACAGAATTAATTCTTACTTTAATTCTTTCTGTCGAATCAACTGTTGATTGACCATAAGCACAAGTATCAATTCCAATATTTGTTCCATCTAATATTGGTGAAGTTACATTAGTAACTCCATAAAACTGAGTTAATGATTTTGAAGTGTATGATACAATTCCAATACTTGCATCATTATAAGTAACTGACAATTCGCCAGTAGTTCCAAATCCTACAGTTGAATCAACATCAAAGAAAGTAGCACCTGCAGATACTTGTCCTATATTTCTAGTTCTTGGAATAACAGAAAACTTACCATAAGTTGCACCATCAACACTAATATCTCTACTATATCCAGCATCAATACTAAGTTGATAAAAATTATTTCCTTCGTTAGAAACAATCTTCTCAACAGCAGTTATGGGTGCATATGCCTTTTCTATTCCTGATCCAAAAGCATATGGTTGTTGTATTAAAGTTGCTAATTCAAGATTAGTTGGATCACCCTCTATTGCTTCAACTATTAAATCATTTGTTACTCTATAATCTGAATTTGATGGAGTAAATAAAAATTCTCTTGGTTTTACTACATCTACTTCTTTATTATAAAGAGATTTGAATAAGATTTCAAAAGATCTATCCGTTCCTCTACTACTATAAAAATCTTTTGACTGTTTTATAAATACATTTTCATCTAAATCACTAGAAAATTGTCTTTCATCTAAAAGTGGTAAGATTTGACGTTTTGTTTTCCTTAAAAACTCTTTTAGAAAAAGATTGCTTAAATTGTGTATTGTTGCACCATCTAAATGAGTTGCAGCATTTGTTGATTCAAATACTAGCTGTTCTGGGTTATCTGGAGAAATATGAGAAGAAATTCCAGAAAATCCTCTTACACAACCTGTAAATGAATTAGCCGTTTTTCCAGTATATGTAATTATCTCATTATCAATTTTTATAATACCATAACTATCAGGAAACCCATCTAGTTGTTCACTATAATACTGATTTACATTAATTGTAGTAACATATTCAGTAATATTACCCTTTAAAACAGCTGAATCTGTTAAATTTGTTATCTCATCAACTTTTACATATTGGTCAATATTTTGGATTAAATCAACAGGAGCTCCATCAAATTCTTGAGAAATATAATATTGCTTCAAAAAATTCTCAATTAAAGGAAATTCATTCCTTACATATTGAGGCAGTTGGTTCTGAACAACGTTATTAAATTTAACTCTGTGAGTTGCTATTCCAGTTACTGGCATTTTTATATTTTATTAATAACTTGATGAAGATGAAGATGATGACGATGATGTAGGAGTATTACTTGTTCCACTAGCAATAGTACCTACAGAAGCATTAGAAGACGTTGTAGACCCCGTAGATGCCGTTTGAGAGGGTTGTGTGGGTCTACTATCTCTACCACCTGGACGTACTAAAACACCATTATGATAACTTGAAGTCACAATATAATTCGAAGCAGATGGATCAAGTCCAGAAGAAATTTCATCTACTATTGAACTAAATTTGCTGTTACCAATATCTAATTGTAAATACAAATCTTGCAATCCAATAACATCATTTGACTTAGGACATCCTGAAATTTCGATAATAGTTTGACCATCCTTAACTTTACCTGAAAGTATATTGATGGGATTCAATGTCAAAATACCCTTTTTATAATTTATACTACCAACATTACGCTTAATAATGTTAGGACTTGTAGAGTTTATTGATGGAACACTAAACAAAAATAGTTCTCCACTTTCTCTATCACTATTAGGAATATCTGACAAATAAACATCGGTGGAAATTCCTTGAACTTTAAATGCAGAAGTCTTGATATTGTAACCATTCATACTCTTAATATAAAATTCGTTACCAAAACCAATAGAATATTCTGCAAATGCATTCAAAGCAACTCTTAAATCTCTTCTAATTTGAATTGTAGTAATGTTAGAGGTGATTGCTTCACTACTTTCATCAATAATTTTTAAGAATTTACTATACTTAAATCTTGCACCATACTTATTTAATTCTGAAGAATCAGCATATTTTGTTGTATTAGTACTTACAGAATTTTCAACAACAGTTCCACTTGGTGTTAAATTACTGTTATAGTAGACTTTAGAGTCAACTTCTAAGTATAAGTACTTCAAATCCAAAATTTCTGGTACAATACCTGCTACACTATACTTTTTAAGCTTGGATTTGATGTTTTGTTTGACTAAATTTGGTAAAAAATCACCAAATCTTGGTTTAATACTAATAAAAACCTTTCCATATTGAGGTGGAACCAATTCTTCCCCACCAAATACTGAAATTGATTCTGTTTCTGGGTAAATTTTAGATGGAATTAGTGATTCATAATCTTGAGAAGTTACTGCTCTGTTCTGAGTAGCATATATTTTAGGTGCAAATTTTCTAACAGACTCCACACTTTCAATAGTTTCTCCCCCAGAAGACTGCAATCCAGTTGATAATAGGGAAATTCCAGAAGTTATTGGATATTCTACTCCACTATGTGTATGAATTAATTTTCCTGCAAAGTTAAATGCACTAATTCCATTCGCTTCTTCCCCATTTGTTATTATATAATCGACAGTAATGTAATTTCTGTCTTCAAGAGACTGTCCAAATATACCATCACCAAAAAATATCTCATATCTTTCATCACTTATCTCTTGGAGATAGTAAACTTTGGAACTTGAATCAATGTCAAAGATATTATCGTGTAATTTGTATGATGTAGATGCTGAAGCATTTCTAGTTGGCTTAACTCCTACCGAAATTAACTCAGTATCGATACCAGAATTTTGTAAAACAAACTTTTGATTCTTATTTCTTGAAGAAAATTCGTAATTTGACTGTAAAAGAGTACCTTCATAGACGGTAATATCGTTAAAATTTGCAATATTATCAACAACTGGGACTGTAATATCTTCTAAAATTGAAAAAATGAACGATTGTCCTCCAAAACCGCCTGTTGTAGCAGCAACAGGACCTTTTTTAATGGTCAATGTTACTGGAACTGGAGTTACATTTGAAGTATCTACGTAAAAACTAACAGTTGCTTTTGCTGCCTTTCTTGATCTTGGTACATATCCAATATTTCTTGCTAATGCAACTACATTTTCTCTCAAAGTTGCACTATCAATGAATACTTCATTTGCCACCATATTGGCATTATATGAAGTAATATACGTATTATATGCTAAAACATCAATTATTGTTGCTAAATTCGATCCCTCGAAGTCATAATCCGTGAAATCCGAGTTAGATTTTAAATAATCCTTAAGAGTTGTTTTAACCTGGTCAAAATCCAGGTTAGAAAAGTTTACTAACGGCATTTTACCTGGCTGATTGCAAAACGAATTCTAATTGTTGTGGTGGAGTGTCTATTCCAATTACTTCATAGACAATAAGAACATCAAAAGAGTTCCCATCATAATCTGGAAATACTTGAACCTTTGTTAATCTAACTCTTGGTTCAAATCTAGTAATAGATTCTGTTATTTCATCTTTAATAGAAAGAGAAGATAATTCATCTATATTCTCAAAAAGAGACTCAGATATCCTAGATCCGAAGTTTTCTTGAAAGAATTTTTCTCCAGGAACAGTAAATACAATATTTCTGATAGAACGAGCAATCGCATTTTCGTTTTTAAGCGTAATAAGATCTCCATTCAGGGGATTTGCCTGAAAAGACATACTTACGTCCTTAAAACCTTGACTAACTCTTTCTACTGGCACTAAAATACAGCAATTATACTTTATTTATCATTAAACTCTAACGATATTCTGCAATAACCTCATAACTTTCAATATCATAGTCAAAACCATCATCAGGATCCTTTAAACGTTCATAAAAGTCGTTAGAATTCTCTACTTTATCACTTCTCTTAGGTGTTAGATCGTCTTCAGCAATTTCTCTTAACATTTTTGGTGACATTTCGACCTCCTTTAGTGGTTTTTGTAAAAAAAAGTGTCTAAAAGCACGTTTTGATGCTATTTAGACACTAAATGTGCGTTTTTTGCTATTTTCCTTGTCCTCGACTTCTTTTTTTTGCTCTATTTCGAGAGGAAGCGGTATATTTGGTATGTTTTCCCCTTCCTTGACGAGTTTTTTTCGGTATTGACTCTACATGGTTCATTAAATTACTCCGATTTCTCTAAATTTCTCATCTAGTGACTCTTTCGAGGCACGAACCCGATATTGGACATCATCCCTACGAGACAATTCGGTGAGAATCGCTGCTTGGAGGTCCCAAAGGTCTTCGTTTGTCTTAGAGGGTAGATGATGCTCTACCCATTCTTGTATTTGTCTCTCCATACCTTAGATAACACGAGTTTTTTCGTGACCCACTCTAATCCGAGGATCGCACCAGATATCATATCCTTTATCAATAGCATCTAAACAGAAACTAACGTCCTCTCCACACATATCTTGAACTGCACCCGACTCGAATTGTTGCATCTTAGGAGCAAACCAAGGATATGGGAGATTCTCAAAAACTCCATTCTTAATAAGCACCCATCCGAAACCTGTGTAGTCTACGGTGAATGGTGAACGACGCTTACTGATTGACTCTACGGTTTCGTGATTCATAACTCCACCGTTCTTACGGAAATCCTCTTCCTCTAACCAGTGTGCGACAGATGTAGTCGTGCCGTCCTCAGTTGCATACCATCCTGCAACTACTTCCTTCTCTTCACCCTCTGCTGGATTTGCAAGATCGCATAACTGCCAGAACTTGTTAGTGTCAAAGACAATATCCGAGTCAATCCACAACTGATAGTCATACTTAAGATTGCCGTCCCAAGGTTTTTGCTCTGGTCCTCTGAGTACGTTAGCTCCAAGACACTTACAACGTGCAAAGTTTACCATTGATGAGTAATCCTGAGATATCTGAATACTCATTCCATTCTGTACAATATCAAAACATAGCTGTACAAAATTCTTTAGGAAAATATATGAACATCCTCTACCTGGTAGACAAAAGACTATTGCCTTACCTTTCATTCTCTCTTTAATCGCAGCAATATCCCAATCCTCTTTTTTCTTTTTAGGTGGGTTTGCTTTAACAGTAAATCCTTTTGCCATAGTATTTTGTAATTACATACAAATTATAAAACACTATTATGTATTTGTCAATATGAATCTTCTTCGTATATCTTTGTAGTAATATCCGCCACCTCTGAATATGTAATATCGTCCCAATAAGAATGGTAAAGCCTCGACCATATTACTTTGAATTCCTCTGAGTCAAGATCTTTAAATAAACACCTATCCTTTAAGTATATGTGATAAGTAGATCCTGACATTTTTCTCCTCTATTTTTTTATATATTTCTCCTGCCAATTTCTACCAAACTAACAGAGTATTAACACTTGAATACTGATAAAAGTATTTGTTCTTGAATACTGACTGAATATTAGATTATGAAAACTAACAAGAGTTTTTTCCCTTGAATATTAACTGAGTATTACACTTTGAAAATTAACAAGAATTTTTTGGGTTGAATACTAACTGAATTTTTGAGTATTACGGCATGAATACTAACAAGAGTATTTCGCCTTGAATACTAACTGAATTTTTGAGTATTAATGAGTGAAAACTAACAAGAGTTTTAATACCTGAATACTAACTGATTACTGGTAGTCTTGTGGGCGGTTTTTTAAAAAACTCTATAGGGGCATTTTTTTCCTGGCAAAATTTTTTTTATATTCGATATCACTCTCTCGAATTGTCACCTCTGTAGGTTAGGAAGGTTCCTTTTTTTAAGCCCGCAACGCCCGCCGCCAACAAATAACAACGCCGCCAAAACACTGCGATCACGATGTTATAAACACTGCCCATATTGGAGTGCTTATGTAATACTAACTGTTTGTTCCTTAATTCATACTTTTATTATAACATGTGAAGGGGCAATGTGTCAACAACTGCCCCACACAGTTTCTAACATTAAAGCGGGGTAGATTGCACCTCATAAAGATCATCTAACACTGCAAGGATTTCATCACCATTGTTAACACTATCTAACAGAAATTCTGCGAAGTTAGGTGATACAAACTGTTCTACGCTGTTTGACATTTTGTGTAGTAAAAATAGACTGCAAAAAGTGTTAACGAAGAACACGCAATTTGCTGCTCCTCGCTTACACTAATAGGACACTTTATTCGATCCCCTTTGTTATCACCACCTCACAGGATTAGACAGGTCTTCGATATAACTTTCTACGTGTTCAGATCCACCCAAATCTAACACTTTACCCCACGCAATTTGTCTGGGATTAAAGTCATCAAACACATCTAATTCCAACGTTATTCTATACTTAGTCTTCGTCCAGTTGTTGTTAGTAACTGCCATTGGATTGTCCTGGGTGGGTGATACTATTCATTATAAGATTAAACGGAGTTGTTGTCAAGAACTCTGTGCATATTATAACGGAAAAATGTGGAAAAACCCTGACAGACTTATGACAGAAAATATCATAAATCCTTGACATATTTCGGGCGTTCGTGTTATAATACGCTCGCTAAGATCACAAGAAATAATGACATTTAGAGACATTAATTATCACCTTACTTATCAACAATTAATCCACAATATAACCCCCTTTATACACACTTATTCCACATATTACACACAGTTATTAACAACATTGTGGAAAACCTTTACAAAACAGATGTATATTTATAATGGCATTTAAAACGCTATTTAACACTAAAAACACTAAGTTTTCCACAGTTAGTGTTAATATCTGTGGAAAACTCTCTGTATTTGGTTATTACACACTATACCTAATATACCTTCTCTGATTGTTAATAATACCTTCTTAATCGTGGAAATTTGGTATAAATGTTTCCATCTGATTAAGACTCTGTTTAACATCTTGTTTAGGGTATTGTTGTGTTACGTTATCAACTAACTCATCATATAATTCCTCATCAAAGTTATTAATTTCTTCTCTTAATTCAACATCTGTATAATCATTTCGATACCTAATTTCTAACTCTTCAGTGATAAATTGCATCATAGATTTAACGTCCATATTATCAACAACTAACTCTACATACTGTTCAATTAGTTTACTTCTTTGACTAGGATTTAACTCCTTATGTGTTATAATCTGTTTTGCATCTAATTCACTATTAGTTGCATTTGGATTTGCACTTTGTTGATACTTAGTCATTGAATTTACCTCCTTTTAAATGAATTAATTGTTTGTAAATTTGATAGGTTACAGTATCACTAACTACATCTTCTTCAATATCAAGAACTGTATCTTCTAATATGTGATATAGTACGTCAAATTGTTGATTAGTTAAGTGTAATGTTCTCATACTATTATACCTCCAAAAGTGATAGAAATTCTGCATATTGTTCTGGTGAATATGCTCTTTTATCTTCTAATATGAAATCTTGCCAGTCAGTTCCTTCTATCTTATATGATAAATTGCCGTTGACTATTTGATAATCAAACTCGCAATTATCAATCGGGGAGATATACTTTTTAATCATAATATTACCTCTTCTGAATAATACTGTGCTGGCATATATTCGCTTGTTATCTTATACTTATAGGTGTCAATATATTCCTTTACTTGTGAATAAAATTCAATCTTACTAATTAACATTTTCTTTTGCATATCACCTCTGAAAGATAATACTTTTAACATACGATTAGTCGGATCGATGTTATTATTCCAGTCCTTAATTGGATAGAAATCAACAACCATATTCCCATCTTTTGAAGTTAATTCCATTACTTAGTACCTCCAAAATAGTAGTCCTCGTTATAAAGATATGAGACTGAATTGTCATCATAACCTAAAAACATTTCATCAAATAGTTTGCTACCAAATTGTTCATAACTCTTGCAAACTTCGTTGTATTCAGTTGTAGTTAAGATTCGCATTGCTTTAGCAAGTAATAATAAAGGACAGAAAAAAGGAAGTGGGGTTTATGCCACTTCCAGATGATTAGCATCAATAAGTATCATTCCATCAATGAAAGATTGAGTTTGATTGTTATAACTAACGAACCAATCCCAGTTCTTTTGGAATACTTTACAACCCCATTTTACCTCATCTAAAATAGCATTTAAACGTGATTTTGTGGTGTTAGTTTGATAACCACAAGATGACAATTTAACTGCTTTTAAGTTATGGTCAAAGGTTGCAATTTGA
>TARA_R100000700_G_scaffold41279_1_pt1 | contig 14158 bp, 26 predicted proteins | sample TARA_R100000700 | Tara Oceans TARA_R100000700 (sample SAMEA2622810) | marine metagenome | biome: marine biome (ENVO:00000447); feature: marine epipelagic mixed layer (ENVO:xxxxxxxxx); material: "saline water (ENVO:00002010), including plankton (ENVO:xxxxxxxx)" | depth 120 m | reverse complement strand
GATGTCGGCTTCTGCTGTGAATGTGACGGGTAGACCATCCACCCGCCTTGTTAGTACTTCTGTAATCACCTTGGCCGCGTCATCGGCTTGAGACTCGGGGACTGCAAAGACCACGGCGTCATGAAGCTGATTGACAAGACCAAGCTTGTTCTTAAAGTCGAAAGGTAGATGCTCCTCTACCAGTTCGATCATCGACAGGCCCACCACGGCGAAGCCGCCAGCCTGTACGCCAAAGTTAAGAATGGCGTTGTAGTCCTCTTGAGCGAAGTAACGGCGTCGCCCAAGGACGACCTCCTCTACGTAATGATTCACACGACATGACTGTAGTGTGTCCTTCCACCAACGCTTGAACTCCGGGGCCTTCGTCTTCCACTTGCGATGCAAGGCGCGAATCTGACGTAGGTTGTAGTGGGCATACAGAAGCTTACCCTCCTCGTCCTCACCACGGCTGATGATCTCGAACACCTTAGGGGCGGCGGCACCGTAGAGTGACGCAAAGCAGATGGTCTTAGCTAGATTCCTAAGCTGCTTGAACTGCCCGGTGCCCTTACCCATCTTAGTGTCCGGGGCCCCTTGCTGTTGCCAGAACTTCTCCCCAAACATCAACTCCCCGGTAAGGTTATGTGGATCGATCTCTCGCTTCTCAAAGGCGTCAAGGTAGTGCGTCGCCCCAGCCAAGGCGGACGCAAAACGGAGTTCCAACTGATCATAGTCTGCACCGACGAAGACACAGCCCGGAGGAGGGACGAAGATATTGCGTAGCTTGTACGGGATGTTTTGGAAGTTAGGGTTACTCGAACTGAGTCGTCCGGTAACTGTTCCATGTGAATTGTAGTCCGGGTAGACATAGCCGTCCTTTACCAGACCAGCGTCCGGGGCCAACTTAAGTAGGTAGGTAGATAGAAGTTTCTTGCTTCTGCGATAAAACCGAAGTGCGTTTATGAATTCTCGTTGCTCGTCATCCAGCCACGCACTGGCCGAGAGTGAGCGCAATACGGCGGCTCCGACGGATTCGTCCCCGCTAGCGGTACGTTCCTGTACCGGTAAGTTCCAGTGTCCGAATAGCAGATCACGAACCTGTGCGTTAGAGTTGGGGTTCATTCCGGGACGGTGTTTGTGTATTACTTCGATCCACTTGTTAGCTGCTTCTTCCTGCTGTGCTTGATGCTGTCGGCGTGCCTCTTCGTCCACTCGCATACCTAAGCGACGCATGCCAACGCAGATGTCCTGAAGCTTAGCGTCAGTCTTATACAGGTGACGTTGCTTCCTCTGGCGAGCCTGACGCTCCAAGGGCTGTACGATACGCGCGGTGACGGCAACGTCAGTCGCACAGTACTCGAACAACTCTTCATCCGTCCGGGCCGTAACACCGGTATGGTCTGCCTTCCATGCAGGGACATCCGTCTCAACGGAGCCTACGAACCCAAGGCTGTGCCGGTACTCGGAAGCCGCAAGCTTATGTAAGATTAGAGTATCCAGAAGCGGGTACGGCGTTACACCTAGATGCGACTCGACTACCATCCTGTCAAAGTAACCGGCGTTGTGCCCCACCTTCTGGAAGCGCTCCTCGGCGAAGACGTCATGAAGAATCTGCTTAACTTCATACTCGTCCTCTTCCGAGTAGAATCGCACCAGCCCGTCGATGCTAACGAAGGGCACGATGTGTACCTCGTCCTCGGTACCGATACCGATACACCGAAGGTCAGCGTTAAGCGCGTCAATGCCATCGGTCTCAACGTCGTACGTAATGCGGTACGATTTCTCGTCCAGTAGACGTAGGAAGAACCCGGCCAACTCCTTGGGCGTTGGAGTAAACACGACCTTAGGTTCTTCCCAAGTAAGTTCATCTCGCGAATGGCGTACGGCCTTCGCGATGTCGCTAGCTAAGACTGGAAGCAGTTTCATCTGCTTAGCCACTACGTGGGGCGCGTAAGTAGGAAGCACCTTCTGCTTACCTACGAAGGTCGGTCCGCCCCGCACTGCCTCCAGCGATACGTTACCGCGCATCACAGCCTTAACGGCGTGACTTCCAAGCGGGACCACCGTCTTATATTCCTTGAGGTGGTCGCGCAAATGTTCAGCGCACGCTGCGACTGGGGACAGGAGCGGTGCCTCCCCGTTCGACTTACGCTTACGGTTCATGCGACGCACCTGCGCGAGGAACGTCTTAGGGTCGTCACCGGGCCAACGGCATCCGATAACGTGACCCCATGATATGGAGTGCCGGTCTAAGCCTGCATTCTTAAATAGCTTTAAGAGTGTAGCTCCGGCGCTGTCGGTCAGTGGGCGGCCAAGCTCTGCGTCTAGCTTGGACGGTCCCTCCCCTAAGACAAGGATGTCCGCCCCTTGGTTTGTTTCAAACTCGACGGGGCTCCAGCACCCCGCATCTTCCCAGTGCTTTTTAAGTGGGCACTGCTCACACTTGGCTTTATCGAACGCCATCTGCCCCCCTAAAAGGAGGTGCCTTACGGGAAGGCCATCACCCCTTCCCTACTCGACACGGGTAAAACACTCAACAACAAAACCCCACGCCAAGATTAAGACACCCCCTTGAAGTAACTGAGGGGCGCTTCACGGGGTAACCAGTCCCTACTGCGTGTTAGCCAAGGAGATGAAGAGGCTACACGTAGATTGAAGCGCCCCAGAACATTACACGTTGATGAAGTCGCCCAGAGCATCGTCGCTCGAAGCAGGGCCATTGCTGGTCCGCATCGCTGACTTAGCCTGAGCCGGGGTCAACCACTTACGGGTTGGCCAACCGCCTTCCTCAACTGCTGGAGCAAAGTAACAATACCCAGTGAGTCCGAGCAAAGACTCCTCCAACGTCTTCTTGATGTCATCCATGCTCGAACTCGCGCTACCAAACGTGGCACGGATCTCCGCAGGGCTCAATCCCATAGAGGTAAAGAACCTCATCCAAACGCCCTTGACCTTATCGTCAGCACTCTTGGGGATGTTGATGCCATCCTTGATGACGCACCCTTCCGCATCACCGTCAATGACGGTAGCGTGAAGGCTGACCCGGTTGTTGCCAGACTGAGTCGTATACGTATCAATCGCAGTAAGCTTGACGTGGTACACGCCTTCGCCTGCTGGTGGCTGGGTGAAAGAAGTCGTCGTACTAAAATCAAAATTAAACATTGTTCATTACCTCACATCGAATCAATAAAGTTTTGCAGCATGTTGCTGCTGTGTTTACGTAAAGACGCACGGTCAAGCGCGTCCATGAAGATCCAGCGTACAAACTCTGGACTCCCCTCCGTCGCATCCATCAGTTCCTTCTGATGCTCGACGAAGACCTTCTTAACTGCCCCCGGCTTACCGTCCAGTGCAGGAGCCAAGGCTAGGCTCAGTTTCGCTACATGTTCTTCAAAGTATGCTAGTTCTTCAGGGCGTGGTAAGTCGTACCCTGCGCTAAGAAGGACATCACGTAGGTTCATCGGGAACCTCTCCGGCGTGATGGCCAACCGATCGCCTGTAATATAATCCGAATCCGGTCCCGTCTGAAGGACGTGGGGCCAGCCCTTGGCCTTCTTATCGTAGACCACGCGAGCGCAAATATCCCACATGGCCGGAAGCTTCTCTGGAAGCTGCCACCCCGGCACCATCGGACATCCCTTCACCCAACGCTTCTGGCCGTCCTGTCCGACTTCCTTAGGTGCCTGCTCGTGCATCGTTACGAAGACGTGGCAGTCAGCATTCCGAGCCGCCTCGATGAAATCGTACACCCGCTTGTTGAAGTTATCAAACGCTCCCCAACCAGCGACGGCCTTCTTGCACTTAGCTAGTTCCCAATCAAGAATGATGCTGAAGTCATCTACGATAATCGCGGGGTAATCTTTGGCGTGCTGCCTGATGATCTTTGTGATCTCAGGCAGGCCGACCTTACCTCCAGCTTCAACGGACTTGGGCTCACGGGACAACCATCCCTTACAGAGCAACGCGCCTCTCGGTGCGATGAACAGTCCATTCGGAAACGACCTAATCATTGCGAGTGTCTTACCACTCTTCGCAGGACCGTAGATCCCGCCAAACACATACTTACTCATTTCATTCCTCCCCACTGACAACTCGATAAAAACTTACATGGGCCGAAGTTCCAACAGGCTCCCCCGTGAAACGCACCCGGCCACTCCATTGCTTCTCTGTCTGAATACTTGTGGACCATCTGTTCTGCATGCAGGATGGTCGACTTAAAATTCGCTACGGCGTACGGAGCAGGCTCAACGGGCACACGAGTAAACATCGGTGCCTTACCTGACTTCGGCCACTCAATGACATTGAGCAGCACGCCTCCCCATTTCTCCTTATACTTAGCTTGTCCGATCATTTGGTAACCGACCATCTGGCCGCTGATCGAGTACTGGCCTAACGACCTACCCGACCAACGGCCAGCGGATTTGTGATCTACGTAATATATCTTACCAGATATTGGGTGCTCCCAGATAGCATCGACCCGCTGTGTATACAGGACAGATTCATTACGTTCCTCATCAAAGACGTGGACCATGAGTTCATGTTCCACGGCCTTGGTAATCCAGTTCTCCGAGTTCCAATGAAGCTGGTAAGCGGCCAACACTTCTAGGATCTCGTCTACATACTTAAGCCACGCAGCCCGGACCCCACCGGGCTGCCTCTCAGCTAACTCGACTACGGCTTCAGCCGGAGTAAGTAGCTGGTCTTCCTTGCCCTTCCACTCATCCATCTGGAGAGCGTAGTGATGGGCAATACCTACGTGGATCATCGATCCTTTGACCAACGCTTCAGCCGGGGCCATAGTCGAAGCGGGCGTATCTGCTAAGTACTTGAGTGCATATAAGCGCGGGCACTTCAGTACAGTCTGTAACCGGTGCCATCCCTTGCGAGATGGGCCCGGATCGATGAGATGTTTCATGCTTCCGGGACTTCGTTTAGGTTGTGGAACAAGATGTTGCCGTTACTCTCCGGGCCGGTAGCGAACGGTAGTTGTGTATGGTACGACTTGTCTACCATCCTGAGCAACACGGGTAGCGGTAGCTTCGACAGAAGGGAGATGGCACAGACCACCTCAACAATCTGCTCAACTACATAATGCGAGTTCTCCCCCTCGCAGTGCTTACTTACTGCTTTGGCCAACGCTAACTTAAAATCCAAACTTGTTTCTTTATCCAAGACTCACCTCCAAAATTGAATTGATTAACTCTTCCTCATCATCGACCCCCGCTAAGGTATCAGCCAAACCTTCGGCCTCCTCATCGAGAGTGATGTCTGCAACATCCTCCAGCTTATCCAGCAAGAGGTCTGCTACATGCTCATCAACGGTACCTTCCGCGATGAGATACGTAATCAGAACCGGGCGGTCTGATCCGTGTCTACTAAATCTCCCTTCCGCTTGGGTTACTTGCCCCGGTGTCCATGGCAAGAGTGCGAAGTAAACGGAGTCAGTACATTGGAGACCATCAATGGCCTCACCAAAAGCATCCGTCGTACCGACGAACACCGCTGCTCCATCCCTCCCCGCAAACGCCTTAACCTCGTCCTCTCGAACAGACAAGCTATCGCCGCCATGTCCAGAGAAAACCGGCACATTCAGCGATGCAAGCTTCTTGCTGATCGCCTTCGTCAGTGCCGTACAGTCCTGCCGTCGCCCCGTAAAGACTACGACCTTTTCCGTACCTGAGAATATATCTTCCCAGACATGCTCTACAACTAACTTACGTTTCATCGTAGCAGTCTGCATCAACTGTGTTTCGAATAACGCAGACGGCCCTCGCTTCGCTGCGCTCTTAAGCTCCTGCCTAAAGCTAGCGGCTCGAACAAGTTCACCCGCACTGATGTAAAGCAGGCGGCGACGCTTAGGCGGCAACGACCGGGCCATCTCCGCATAAGAAACTGCATGCGTCAGACCGTCCAGCGTATCCTTAAGCTCATCGCAGTTACTCTTACCCGACGTATCCAGTCCACCATATTGACCGGGACGTGCATCACAGAAGTAGTGCATCCAATCCCAACTGGAGCCGTGACGACCGGGCTGGATTAAATCTAACTGCCCCCATAAGTCAGAGCGTCGGTCACGGATGGGCGTAGCCGTAAGGCCCAGCCTTCGGTCGGCTAAGCGGGCTAGTCGTGCTGCCGCTGAAACGCGATTATTTAACCAGCGGTAGCCGTACCCTCCGGTAATCGTAACGTAGCGTTCCTTACGTTTATGGGACTTGCCCTTATGTATCTCGTCGAACACGATGGATAACTCGTACGGTTCACTGGCTGCCCACGTAAGCAGGGCCTCTAGCCAATGCGGAAGTATCTCCCAAGAGATAACAACCGCTTCGACTTCATGATCGATGGGCTCGGCTCCCTGACCACTAAGTATCTGTAGCTTAAGGTCAGTGTACTGTGCTGCTTCCCGCTGCCACTGACGCTTAGTCGTAGCGCGAGTCACTATGATCTTCTTCTCTCCTTCTTCTCCGCTGATTAGAAACAGTAGGGCTGCTAGTGTCTTACCGGCACCGCACGCCCACCATAGATTAGAACCTTCGTTCCCACGCTGATGCAACCAAGACCATGCTTCACGCTGGTAAGAGGTAAGGAACCCATCCAGCACCCACGGCTTGACTCGATTGCGAATGCGGGGAACTTCCCAAGGAAGCTCCTCATTCATCTTATGCCTCGATTATTTCTGTTGGTAACAAGTGGAAACTAATCCACGCTAAAACGTCTCGTGAAAGACCGCTTAACTCTACATCCGCCCCATCGATACAGAGGTCTACGTTGAACATCTCGGAGACTGCAACGTAGATCAACCGCTCTTCAAAATCGGGGGCCTCATCAAGTTCAAGAACGAGTGTCATACATGAAGCTTAACCTTCTTGCGGCACGCCTTCTTGCTACTCGCTTTCTTTTTATCCGGATGCCGCCCTGCCTTCGCAGACCGAGCCATCATGTTCACTACAATCATATTCCTCTTCTTCATCACTTACCTCTCTTTGGATCACAATGACTCTATTCTGCGTTTCAATCCAGCAGTGGGCACCACAGCTTAACGGATCGTGCGGGCGATAAACCACGCGTGCGATCTCGTGCGTGCCTGTCTGCTCATCTAAGATAACCGCCTCATGACCGTAGCGGTTATCCTTGTAGGTCTTAACGGTGAGGCAAGGCTCGTCCGTGCCGTGCTTCCTATTCGCCTTAATCACATGTTGATTTACGTGTACAATCGTCTTCATCGCATCTCCCTTCTTCCTATGTTAAGTCTCCGGCATGGACCCACGCCGGAATACCATCATCTTTGTTTGGTTATATTTAACTAGCTACGTACTTATCTCAGTCCCACTCGGTATTTACTGGGCGGGCCTTGGCCTTGGTTGGTGGTAGCTCTTTACGTAAGAGCTTCTCGAACTCCCGACCATGCTTACAAGTGCAAGGGACGATCTTTCGATCCTCCCCGTGACGCCACCCAAGAATACTAAGGTATCCTTTATTCAAACAATACGAGCAGGTCTTAGCCATCACTCACCTCCGAAAGTTATAGACGTACTCATCTCGTGTGTCTGCATAGAAGTCAGCCTGCTCTTCAGCAAGCTGAACGCATATCGCACAGCGTCCGTGCTTCAGCCTTAAGGTGTCAGCCTTACAAGATCCGCACCAGTCTTTGTAACCGTTAACGTACTCGTCGTTACCGTTACCATCCGTGTACCATACCGGGTCCTTCCTATTCTCTTTGCTACTCACTCTTCACCCCCTAAATCTAAGCTGATTACTTCTGGGTAAACCACGGGCTCCGAACTCTCTAAGTGAAAGCAGTATTCAACCACGTATTCATGGGGCTGCCGTGCTGCCCTAGCTTCCGCCACGTCCGAGAATAACGAGCGCGGGTTACCGTCTGCCGTCTCTACTGAATACATATACATTCTATTAAGCATCATGCACCTCCGTGTTGCTCTTCTAAGAGAGCATCCATCAAGTCATCTGCATCCTCGCCCGACTTCAAAATCTCAAGCTGCTCTGGCGTTACGTAAAGCCCCATGGGCCTGCACGCTGTCCAAGTATAGCCATCATCAAGAACCCAAATCTTGTGGTAGGGCACCTTCAACTTATCCACGTCCATATCTTCTACTCCTTTGCGACTAAGTACATCACCTAACGTCTTAAACAAATCATCAATCATCACTCACCTCCTTTCGAATAACCATCTTTAAACCAACCTTCTCCCTTAAGGATGAAGCCACCTAAGCTCACGAGCTTAGATACCTTAACCCCTTCGCACTTCGGACATTGAACCGAAGGCGAAGCGGCCCGCACCAGCTTTTCAAACTGATGCGAGCACGCTTCGCAACGGTATTCGTAAATAGGCATAGCTACCTACTACGACAGTTCACGAATCGTGTGCGCCGTAATGTACTGCTTGATGATGAACCTAAGCTGGTTCGACAGCGGGCGCTCTTCGGCATCCGCAATCTGCTTAAGGGCATCGTGCATCGCATCAGTCATATACAGCATCACTGCCTTCGGAAACTTCTTACTCACATTAGTCTTCTTTCCCATACTTCACCTCCTTATGGAGCGGGGATTGCTCCCCGCCCCGTTAACATTAAGCCGCAATCAGCAGGTCAAGAGCCTTCTGATTAAGGGCATCACCACTTCCAAACCAAGACGCTTCAAGAAGCCGCTCTGCTCGGCGACGCTTGTAATCCTTAGCATTCTTATCGCCAGCGTTAACGCGAGCGTGATGAGTTGTGAACTCGGTAACGGCGTTGTACGCCCCCCAAGCCGTGCCTCTTACTCCAACGATGTCAGTACCAACACCAGTCTCGAACAACTCGTTAAGCTTCTCGCGCTTATTATTAGTCATTGTCCAGCTTCGACCGGGCTTCTCCTCATCCTTGACTTCAGGCAAAGGCATGAGTACGTCAAGCAACTCGGCCCACTGGGCTGAGTTAACCTGCTTCCGAGCAAGTCCCTTCATCGTTTCTGCATACACTTCGGCGTTATCAATAGCCAGCCCAAGAACACGCTTGGCCTCATCGATCTTACCCATAGCCGATGGCGTATGGCGGATCTTAACCATCTTGTTGCCGTTCTTCTTAGCTTCACCAAGAGCGTAGTTGGCCGTGTTCTGGCAAACAATCCGAGTTCCAGTAAAGAACGCGGTCAAGTTTGTACGACCATCTTTCCCATCAATCAAAGCAAGGTAAGGCTGGACTTCATCGCCGGGAACCGGAGCGAACGTAAGGTTGGTTAACTCTGCTAGCAACCAAATCTTACGACCACCATGAAGCGAGCCTGCCGTATGATAACGAATCAGGCGCTCCGGGCCAGCCAGTGCATCCATGAACTCAAAGCATTCAGTATTCTGAATCGGCGTATACTGATTGCCAACCACTCCCAACACGGTCTTCGTATCGTCCCTAACAACTGCGTAGTTATTAGGAAGCTCGATGTGCGAACCGTCCTTATCGTATTCAGCGAAGACTCGCTGACATCCGACGCTCCAATCCAAACCAGCAGCAACGATAGCTTCTTCAGCCGTTACTGCATTATCGCCAACGTACTTACCAAGACCATGCCAAGGCACATTCCCGACGTACATCATGTTAGCGCGACCATTACTCATATCAAGTGCATGCGACATTATGCCACCTCCATATCAAAAACTAGGTATCTTCCACACTGCATAAAGATATGCAGATTCTCATTAGGGTTATCATCACAGTAAGCCATTGCTTCCTCCACAGTTAAAAACTTAGCTATTGCTCTCATCACTTCACCTCCATGTCATAGACGTGGTACCGCCGATCATATTCTTTGATTATAAACAAGTTCTTCTCGTCATTCTCTTCACAATATTTAATAGCGTCTTGGATAACTAGAAACTCAGCTACTGACTTAATCACTTTCAGCATCACTCACCTCCTTCAACAAGTTAGGGTCTCTCTTCATAAGCTCGGCATCTACCATGAACTTAAGCTGGTTCAAAGTATTAACTTCCAGCCGGTCCATCTCTTTAGCCAGCCCATCAATGAACGTACGTTGTTCAAACGGGACTTCATAAATCGCGTGCCTAACCAAGTCTTCTGGGTGCTCTAGCGAAAAGCGCCGTAAGAGTTCATGCCTTACATCATACTTGAGCAAGTCATCTATTGGTATCTCGACCGCACATCGAACATAATCTAAAATATCCATATCGTCATCTCCTAGCCGGCGAGGCTATTTCCGCCAGCGACGACAATGTAGCCGGTTGGGTGTGAGCCGTCAAGCAATCCGCCGATTGTCGGCGTTGTACCTCGGTCGACCACCAGATGTTTGCCACCTGTTTTCTACCGTGCTACATTGGGTGTGCCCCCCGAACCACGGGGCGAAGGAGATGACGATATGGAACATAAATATAGATTGACTAAGAACTCTAACAACGGGAAGACCGGTGGAGGCGTATACGTTACGACTACCAGTAGGTCATCTTGTTCAAGCGCGTGCCCGTTCAAAGCGGAGTACGATGAAGACGGTAAGATTATTTACAAGGGCTGCTACGCCGACCAGTTCCACATGAAGATGCATTGGGATAAGGTATCTTCAGGTGAACGTGGCGATACCTTAGAGGAGTTCATTAAGGACGTCCACGACCTACCTTACAGAGCGCTCGTGCGCCATAACCAAGCGGGAGACCTGCCCGGTGATGGCCGCCGTACGTTGTTTAGGGATGAGTGCTTTAAGCTAGCTAAGGCGTTCAGGCGCGTACTTGCTTGGACGTATACGTCATATCCATTGACGGCGTTCAACATCGAGACCCTTAAGGAGATGCTGCGGAAGGGCTTCGTAGTTAACAAGTCATGCTATTCGCTTGATCAAGTGGACAAAGCGATGGACGAGGGCATCCCTGCGACGGTGGTGCTACCTTCTAATACCATGAAGGGCAAAGTAAGCACGCCGCAAGGTCGGACCGTGGCTCGCTGCCCCGCTGAACTAAGTAAGAAGATTAACTGCGGTAACTGCGGCGGAGCCAAGGGCCCCTTGTGCTTAAGGCCCGACCGCGACTTTGCTGTGGGCTTCGTGGCTCACGGTATCTTTAAGAAGAAAGCTGATGCAATGCTTGGAGGTGAATGATGGGATTCTTTAAAGAACTTCAGATGGCTATAGATAATGGATACAACGCTGCGTTCATCTTTGATGCTGGACGCGTTACCTACGGTACCTTTAGTACCAATGCAAGTATTCGTAGACACGCTCGCCATAAGAAAGCGCAAATCGCTATTCGCTTAAGTCCGGACGGAGAAAATCCCGTGCCGGTCTACCGGGCCGCCGACCTTAAGGAGCGGATGCGAGAGCTTTTGGTGAAGCTGCTGCATTTAACGTGAGATAAAATCTCTTAAGGAGTCCTTATGAACTGCCCTTATTGTAATCATTCGACCAATCGCGTCATTGATACGGCGCAAAGTTCTAAAAGCTATGTAGTTAACAGAGGTAAGTATTACCTGTGGCAATGGGGGATTCAGATGACTAAGTCCATACCTAAGCAACACGATTCATTCATTGCGCGTAGTCGTAAGTGTAAGAAATGTGAGCGAGCGTTTAGGACGGTAGAGACCATTCAGAAGTCTTAAGTTCTTATACTTAAGTACGCACATGCCGGCGTGCGGGCGCGAGATTCGCCGAAAGTCGGCGTTTGACCTGCCTGTTTGACAGCACCCGAGATGCCGGGTTACATTGCCGTCAGCCGAGGGGCAGGAGGGAATCGAAATGAGTTATCAATCTTTGAATATGTTCGCTGGCCGGATTGAAAAAGAACTTAATAAGACTTTGGAGAGCGGTCGTTATAATAAAGAATACGTTCTTACTATGACGATGACCCTCCATTTCCTTAAGGCGTTGAAGCGGTTTTACTAGGAGGTAATGATGAATAGTGCATTGATTATGTACTCGGTGTTGGTGTCCAGTTTGTTCATGTTGATTATTTACATTTGTGAGGTGTGAGATGGGAACTGTTTATACTGAAGTAGCGATTGATACAACGATTGAATGCGAAGTCAGCCTTGATGAATATCAAATCATGGAGATGATTTGCGACGACGGCATCACGTTTAATGACCTTCTTGGTTATGGCGCGATTGATGAAGACGAAATCGTTCAATACCTTAAGGAAATCGGCCAGACCCCGGCGACAGCGATTACCGCCAAGGAATATCTTGAAGCGTTGACTGGAAGCACTGATGTTAAGACCCAGCTTGAGGAGCTTAAGGCGGAGAACCTCTCCCTTAAGGAAGAACTTAATGCGGTTCTTAAGTGCAAGCAGGCTCTTGTTGAGGCTGTCAACATGCTTAATCGCATTACTGATATTGCAGCAGGCAAGGGCTACTGGGCTCTTAAGGGAGCGCTTCAAGAAGTTGATGCTGTCGGGGTGGAGCCGCTTAAGGAAGCGTTCCCTCTTCCATCAATGGAAGGGATGCACCTTGTTGATGAAGATGAGGAAGATGAGCCTGTGGTTCCGTGGCATGGTGTTCCTTATCCTAAGCTGGATGATGATGAGCCGCCGACGACCTTTAAGACGGCGGATGAACTTGATAACGAAGGAGGTGCATGATGTTTACATGCTTTGAATGTGAATCAGAGAATGTGAAAGAGTTTGAAGTAAAGAAGTTCGAAACCGCCACGGAGAAGCACGTTGAATGCTTGGATTGTGGCGATGTATGGATTGAGGCTGAGTTCTTTAGCCCCGTTGTTAAGAAAGATGAATCAAATGAAGGAGGTGCATGATGGGAATCAGCGACAGAACTTTACATAATCGGTACGACATCGTTAGCGGTAGAGGCGGTCGAGTTAATGATGGCTGGAAGCCGCCCCACATAAATAACGGGTTCCGTAGATCCTACGTGTTTAAGAATGGGTATGAAGTCTCCATCGTATGGCACGACGGCTCTTACGGAGGCTCCGCTTGCCTATTTGAAGTAGCCATCATCGACCCTTACGGTGCGTTCGTATACGATGTCATCGAAAAAGATCAATGCGATGTTTATGGATGGCTCGACTTCTATGGAGTCGTGGTCCTTATGGGTAAGGTAGAGGCGCTGCCGGACCCTCGAAAGCTATCCCAAACGTACGCTTCTGATACGGAAGCGCAACTAAGAGAACTACTGGAAGGAGGTGAAGCATGAGTAACTTAACGCGGCGCGACCCCTTCGCTCTTGCGGAGTGGGTCGTTAGTACTTGGACGGAGGATGAACTTAAGGAGCACGCGGTTATGGCAGTCGTTGGTAAATACCACAACGACCCCGGCCAGTTTGAACAGGACTTCGAGTTAATGAAAGCAGATAAGGAAGGTGCATGATGGATACGACTATGGAACTGGTGACGAACTTGATGTATTACGATTACAACGAGCCGAGGTGCAACATCTTAAGCGCTGCTTACGGTGGCACTCCGAGGGAGTGGGCCGATAAGATTGACGCTTACGATCCTTATGCTCGTGAGAAGCACGACAAGCTTAAGAACCGTGGCATCTTAGGGCTGTGGGCTGAGCTTGATGATCGCAATCGTAGGAACCTACTTAAGGGACTGGCATCGTACGTTGCTCGCCTTAAGGGTTACGTCGTTGAAGATCCGTTCGAGACTAAAATGATTGAGGAACATGAGGCTCGCTTGGACACCGAGTACTGTGATGTTCCTTAAGGAAGCGGGGGGTCTTAGGTGCTTAAGGGCGTTGGGGTTAGGGCGCTCTTGACACCTAAGTCGCTTCCGGGGGCCGTTCTTATCGTGGGGTATAAGGACGGTCCCCTCATTATCTCTTACGTAAGGACATTCGGTAACATATAAGGACAAGTAAGGACACCGAAGGACGCTTACGAAGGCTTAGTAAGGCTAGGAACTATGCTTAGCGCACCGTAAGGTGCTATCTAAGCTACTTACTAAGGCTTCGTAAGCGTGATAGTTCTTCCATTTTCCCTTACTTTGCTACTTGCTTAGGCCTTCTTAGCTTCTTTAGTTCCCTTTTCCTTCTTGCTACTTACTTCAGTCATATTACCCTTACATACTTCCCTTTTACTTAATTCCTACTTGCTTCTTGCTTCTTTTTTCTATCACGATGCTACTCGCTAGCGTCACGTTACCCCCCGACGCTACTCGCTAACGTCACGTTAAGGGCTACACACTATCACAGAGGGCTACCCGCCCCTTGAAACCGCACCGAGCGTGA
>TARA_R100000700_G_scaffold448_2_pt1 | contig 14235 bp, 19 predicted proteins | sample TARA_R100000700 | Tara Oceans TARA_R100000700 (sample SAMEA2622810) | marine metagenome | biome: marine biome (ENVO:00000447); feature: marine epipelagic mixed layer (ENVO:xxxxxxxxx); material: "saline water (ENVO:00002010), including plankton (ENVO:xxxxxxxx)" | depth 120 m | reverse complement strand
TCATCTCTAAAAAGATGATCTAGCAACTTACCTTCAAGGTAATTTGACATTGCCGACATATTTTTGCTCCTCTATATATAGAAGTCTTTTAGACAGAATATTCTATCTTATTATACACCATACAAAAAAAACCGCCCACGAAATGAATCGCAGGCGGCTTTTATAAACGTTACTTCTAACTTAGAAGGAACCAAGAAGAACTCGTCTGTTATCAAGAACAGCAAATCCAATCTCAGCCCAACCGTAGAAGCCAGCGCGTTGCTGACGATGCAGAGAGGCATCTTCGTAAACTTGAACTTCCTGCTTGATAGGCATAATAAAGCTATCATTTGCGGAAAGGTCCAAACCTACTACCAACTCAGGGTCAGTACCGTTGAGACTACCACCAAGTTGGTTGCTGTAGAACAGCTGGTATTCTTGGCCTTCGCCAAGCTCATCAATATCGTGCAGGTTTACACCAAATACACGAGTAAGAGGAGCACCATCATCGCTAGAATTGTAAATCTCGCGACGAGTTACTTCATCAACTTGGTCGATACCCCAGTTACGGATATCTTCAATAGCTTCAGGGCTACAGTACAAATCAGTCATGGCACCACGACTAATAGAACCAGTGTTACCACCAGCATTGCGACGCATAACAGTTTTCAACAGAGAGATAAGTCTCTTTGTAAACTGTCCGTCAGCTGCATCACCATCATAAACCAAGATATTTCTATCTACGCCAGCGGCCAACAGTGTGTGCCATCCGTCGTCGTTCATTTTCTTAGTGAAACCAGCTTCCAGAACTTGCATTGCGCGACCTACAACATCCCAACGGGCTTCGCGAGCGTAGCGAAGTAGGTAATCAATCGAGGAAGCAACCGTGTAGGTTGGAACCATGACGTAATCACCTTCGACAGCACGTTCAGGAATTCTTCCGTGGCCGGGATTAGTGTAGGCGACATGCTCACTCTCAGTACCGGGAGAAAGCAAATCTAGTGGAAATTCAGCAGCAGCACCGGGTTCCATTGGCATCTTTTCAAAGATACCGCCGAGAACGTCACCAACCAAAACACCTTTACGGAGCGGTTGCTCCAAGGCGACGGCTAATTCTCGCTGCGCGTCTAACGCTTCGACTCTGTCAACGCTACCAGAGCGTTTCACAAGGTCGATAAACTTATCATCAGGGCGAGTCATACTCATTATAGTTATCTCCTTATAGGAATCTAAAATTAACCGTGGTTAGGCAGATTGATTTCGATTTTTGCATAACCGTCTTCATCTACCGTTGACATAAACCGACCAACAGCCAACGCCTCATCGTCGCCAGCAGCATGGCTGTAGGTATTACTGAAGTATCCAGCAGTACCTGAACTTGCATAAGCTACTTGACCAGCGGTAGGTGAGCTACCATGAGTAGATGTGTCAATCATATTAGTAACAATCGTGCCCTTCTTAAGAATTGCAACTTTGTTACCCTTTTGAACTTCATCTTTGTGCCAGTTAATGTGTTGACGAGTGAGGTCAATATTAACGACATCATTTAGAAGAACGCCAACTGGAATGCTAGCTCCGGTCACGGTAGCATATTTAACTTTAGCTTGTGACTGGTCCATAGCAGCTCCAGAACCAACAGTGTCGAGGATTACGACACCACCACGAGTAGCTGTACCTTCGTCATAGAAGAAGGAGATATCTACATCGAGTTCATTTCTATCAGCTTTTAAAGCCATTTCAATTACTCCTTAGTTATTGGAAACAATTACTTAATGTTGGAAGTTGAGCGAAGAACGTTTTCTTCTAACCATTCACTAGCGACAGATTTCATTTCTTCAACGACATCATCACCAGCATCTGCAAGAGTAGCTTCTGCTTCTTCCTCGAAGTCTTCAAGGACTTCTTCACCGGCTTCAGCTTCATCTACTTCTTCTTCAGCAACTTCTTCTTCGTCTTCACCAGCTTTAACAGGCTTTAATTTAGCCTTTTCTTCTGGTTTGGACTTAGCTTTCATCTCGTCTTCTTCTTCTTCCTTCTCGTCAACCTTGCCTTTAGGCATTGTTGGCGGAGCAGGTTTAGCTTCGGATCGGAAAGCTAGGATTTGCTCAAACATTTCATCTGATGCTTCTTCAAAAGTAGCCAAAGTTTCTTCGACTTCTTCTTCAGATACACCGACTTCAATAAGAGCGGCTTTACGAGCAGCTAACTTAGCTTCTGCCTTCTGTGCTTCCACAGCAGCAACAGCTTCGTCGAGCTTCTCTTGGGTTTCCGCTAAAGTTGTTTCCAACTCTTGCACCTTAGCTTCAGTTTCTTGAACCTTAGCTTCGGCTTCAGTAATTGCTTCTTCTTTTTCGGCAATAGTTGCTTCAAAAGCTTCTACTTTAGCACGAATTTCTTCGTCTTTCTGTTTAGAAACCTCATCTCTTAGAGCAGCTTCATTAGCTTTAGCCTCAGATAGCTGTGACTTAAGCTCCTCGATCTGAGCTTCAAATACATTTTCAGACATATTATTAGTCTCCGTAAAATATACAGTAGCTTGAACTTTTTCAGTGGACAGAAAAGGTTTTGTATTTAGAATAACACTGCGAGGGTTAGCAGGCTTTCTTACAAGACCCTTTCCAGAAAAAGAAATATTCCTTAACATTCTTCCTAATTTGTGTCCTTTATATTCTCCAGTTCCTCCATACGCTCTAAGATGTTTAGTTAAAAAAGCGGATTCTTCATCTCTTGCAATAACTTTGTTGAAGCCGGGATCGTCTTCACGAGACACGGCATAATCAAAGTCATTAAACAAGCATTCCATGGAAACAAACCATTCTCCTGCCTCGATCTCAGAAATGATTTCGTTAATGCGTTCTCTAGTTTCTGGATCTGTCCAGCTTTTATAGATAACAGCACTTGTTACGATATCAAAGTCCTCTTCTGGATACATCTCTTCTAAAGTAAGGTCTTTGCCTTGCTTGTCGATTACGGTGCTTCCAGTAATGTGCCCAATGATTTCTTTTTCATTGTGCATAAGATTGAAGGGCTTGTCTTCAGGTGTATTTCTAGCTGCCCAAGTTTGTTCTTTTTCAAAGACGTCGTCGTTTCTATTCCAACCTGTAGAAACGAGGACTGAATTAATATAATAAAGATCAATCTGATCTTGATTGCTTTCAGCCTGTGCGAATAACTCGCTAGCCTTGACAATTTTCTTAGCATTATCAAGGTCTATTTGGTTTGGCTCAATGCCATTAAGCTGGGAAAGAAAAGCTATGCTAGCGGAGGCTTTTACTTGCTCGGCGATCCCTGCTTCAATTTCATCTTTATAAATAGGTATATTCATCGTATCACCTCATTTTAGTATACACTTCTTTTTTTTAATCGTGCTTAAAATGAGGGTTTAGTTTTTAGTAGCCACGTATGCAGAAACTCTAATGCTCCTAAATTCATCAATGGTTGGCTGTCTAGAATTGGATTCGACAAAGCCATCCACCAAAGAAGCTAAGGTTGAATTATAACTATTCATGTCTGGTTTTGAAAACTTAAGTGCGTGATTGACGGTCTCTGCGGTAACATCTTGCCCGCTATCCATCGCACAAAGAACATTGAACTTCAAGTTCTCTAAGTCTTTAACTTCTTTCTTTGTAAGACTTCTTAAGTTCTTTTTGTCTAATGATGCAAGGACTGCTGGGTTAATTATCTCAGATATCTTCTTCTGAGCTTCCGAAGCCCAAACTAAGTCATTGACAGATATATAGTCCACAGAATTTATATCAGACCTTTTATCATTACTAGATGTTGGAGGTCCAGAACGAGGATTAACAATCTTCTGTTTTCTTTTCTGCTTATCTTTAGCATTTTTAGGACGACCATCTTCAGGCCTTCCCACAGGATCAAACTCTTTTTCTTGCTGTTGCTTCTCTTGTGGCTGACCTTCTTTCTCGGTATCAACCTCTACTTCCTCGTCCTTCGGCGGAAGTCCGATGCTTTCTAAATATTCTTCGTTGTCAAGAATGTCCTTATTAATAGAAAGCTTTGCCACATCTTCTTTGTGTTGAGGGTTGTGGTACGGACTTGCCTTGGGAGGAGTAAGTGAATCTCCATCTCTGTCTTTTACTTCTCTTCTTATTCTTATTTTTTCGATTGAAGGAATCTCTCCAAATCTTTCGAGCAATGTTTCGCCGCTAATAATGTCTCTATCAGCGAGTTGAATTAGGAGATTTTTTTCTGCCGACTCATCAGAAAGTATCATTTGGTCAAAATGAATTTGCGGAGGAAGTCTAAAGCCCATGGCTTTTCGTATGACTTCAAGCTCTTCATTCATCCAATTAATAAGAGCTGATCTTCCGTACTCTAATCTTTCTACAAGAGTTTTCAAACTAATAAAGTTGTTAGTGAAGCCTCCACCATTGCTAGCGAGGCCAGTAAGAGTAGGAGGTATGCCAAGACCGGCATAAATATTGGTAAGGACTGGTTCGTACTTTTCTTTTCCTAAGAATCTATATACTTGAGTACTTGACTCTGTAAAACTTAGTTCAGGACCCCATACCAAATCCATAGTACCGCCACCAACATTACTAGCTAAAATATTTCTTAGCTTATTGATCGCATTTTTTGTAGGCAAGATTTTGTTATCTATATCGCCAAGGCTCCAAAGCCGAACATTAGATATAGCGCCATCTAGAGCAGCGACATCAGCTAGCTTCATTTTTTCTAGCATGATGATGTCATCTAAGATTGAGTAAATCATTGGATTCGCCCAAACCAACCAGTCATCCTTTTTATAATAATGAACAGAGACTTTTTCAGGATCTAAAGGTACTGTGTTGTCGCCGTTGTTTATGGCCTTTAATATATCTGGCGGCAACTGAGAAACTAAGCTAGTAGAGTATCTTCGATTTTGTGTCATCTTCGTAATTGATTTTGATATCTTCAATACGAGACGAGGCTCTCCTACAAATCTAGCTAGCTGTCCGCCTTCTACTTCTATAGATAGAGGGTTTAGAAAGTCATATCCCCAAGGTATCTCTCTTTGGTTTACTTTTCTTCTACGGATTTTTGTATCTACCTGTCCGGCAGATTTCATTAGGTCTTGCTCTGCTTGTTTGCTTAATTTAGCAGTTCTTCTTTTTACTACTACATTTCCGGTTCTGTAAAAAAGGTTTAGAAATCTTTCAGCTCTTTCTTTACCGTTTATTTTTGAGAACCATTTGTTGTAAAACTTCTCTATTCTTTTATTTGGGTGGACAATAGAAATGCCCTGACAAGCAAAGTCAGACATAAGGTCAACAACATTTCTGATGATACCAACCTTGTCATAAGCAGCCATGCACATACGAATTGCATTCTTCTGCTCTTTTGGTACAGTTTCCGTAGGGCGAAATCTGTTGTAATCACTACGGTCAAAGCCAACCCTTACAGATCTGTTTGGCTCAATATCAATAAAAGAACGACGACCAGATACACCGCTATAAGCAACTGCTTTTTGCACACCATCATAATGGTCTACATTGTCATAGGTCTGATCGAGGGCATCTTGCATACCCTGCTCGTCTGTCCAAGTAACGAAGCCGTTTGCTTTTTGTTGTTCTGGGATGTTGTCTTCTGGCATTTTAGCCCCAATCAGATTGCAATTTGAATGATGTATAAATTAATCTAATTGATTATACACCAAATTAATAAACATCTTTCATTCCTTCGGTAAACCAAGCAGGACCCATATATTCAGGACCCGAATCCGACTTACTTTCTGTGTTGGCAAATCCGCCATATGTCTCATAATTTACTGGAGCTGGAGCCCTTTGTTTACTCCTAGCGGCCATGTTTGCCATTATTAAAGATGAATAACGGTCTTTACGAATTCTATTTTTTCTACCGCCCGGAAGTTTGACTTCAGGAGTGTCCCATCTTTCACGACCAGAGTTTGTCTGCGTGACTACTATCATGGAAAGCTCATTCTTCAACTCTTCTATTTCCATCACGCAATCTTCTAGAGTATCGTATTTTCTTCCTCTCAGTTTATCGTCAGAGATTGCTAGACCTATGGTCGCCGCGTCAAAATATGGGAATAGCAAAGCTTTGTCTTCAAAGTCTTTCCTAAGTCCATGATTAGCTTCTGCGAGCCAATCATACTTTGCAAATTGGCACATTTCTAGGATATGCGATCCGGGATTTCCGTCTGTGTCTTTTTCTTTTCCTTCTTCGATAATCGGCCAGATAGCTACTTCGTTTTCTCTAATCTTGTCTTTGTCATGAAGTGCTTCCATTACAGCGATACCTCCACCCTGAGCATCCATAGCTATATGCTCACAAGGAAAGGTTCTCATAAGATCTCTAATTTTTCTAGCGCAGTATGAATAGAAATCATCCTCGTCTGCTAGTTTTGCTTTTAGCTCTTCTTTATGCTGCTGCCTATTTGTTGTCCAGCAATACACAACTCTTCTGTGGTCTTCGTGAACCTCTAAAACCACAATGCTAAAGTTGTCAACTTCGGAAGCTGGGTCAACACCATATATATACTTAGCTTGAGGATTGCCTCGTATCATTGGCTGAAAGTTGACCTGACCACTTCTTAAATCTATGGCATTATTTGGAGATACTACACAGCTTTCTATCAAAGACCTTTTGAAAAATCCCTGACTGTCTGTAGTAAAGCAAGCTCCGTATTCCATCTGGTAAATACCAGAGTGAACTGTTGCCTTAGATCTTGCCACTTGCCCAGCGTCCATAAATCCATGAGGTAACAATTCAAAAGGAATTCTGATTACACTATAGTCTTTCCAGTTAAAGTCAGAAGGTACTTCGCCCTTAAATACTTCTCTAAGTTTCTTTTCTTCGCCCTTACTCTCAATTATGCTTTTATATCTTTTCCAGTAATCGGCAAAATGATTAAAGTCATAAAAGGCAGTACCAGACAATATGATTTGGTTTGTCTTAGTAGTCTTCTTTTCTTCTACAGCAAACTCAGTACCAAGCTCTATGGCTTTCTTCTTTGCGGCTTCTAGCTTTACATTTTCTACAGGAGACGCGCTAACAGCAGCAAAACCAGCAACAACATTTTCAAATATGTCACGAGGTATAGATGCAAACTCGTCGGCAATAATATCGTTGGCTCTTTGACCACGAATTTTACTACCATCGCCAAGCGGCAAACATGTGATTGTGCTTTCGCCTATTGTAAGACGACACATATCTACCTGACTTCTTGGGCCTCCTGTCGTTCCAACTATGTCTCTGAGTAGAGCGGCGTTCCTCCACATCGTACTCATATATTCAAAGAGAACTTTAGATTGTCTAAAGGCAGCACCAACAACAACTATTCTTCTACCCGGCATTAGCAATGCGCGAAGTATTGAGTAGAGAGAAAGTATAAAAGATTTGCCAAAACCACGAGAGGCTATTAACATAGGAAACTTCCGATTCCACATTTCCTCAAGCATTAATGCCTGTAGTGGAAGTATCTCTATATTTAAGAGCTCCTTGGCTACAAAAGAGAAATACTCTGGTTGAGACATAAGCCAAGTTAGTTTTGTCTCGAACGGAACATCTGCGTCTATAGAAAAAGGATTGATTAGCTTTGCCTCATCAACGTCGATGTTCAACCAAGCTTCTTCGATTACTTCTTCAATTCTTTTAGTTTGATCCACGTAATAGCATCTCCGAAACTTCGTCAAATACCCTTATCGCTCTTTCCTCTGCGGCAAGTCTATCCCCACAAAATATGGTAGGGATGTCGTATAGATCTTGGTATTCGTATAACTTCTTAAGCATGAACTTTCCATTCATGCGTGTGAACTGCCACTGTTTCTTAGGTATGCCAGAATTCTCAGGAAACTTCATTAAATCCTCAATTGAGAACTCGCATATGATGTACTTAAATCTAAACTTAGATAATCTCTTCATCTCGGCCTCAAAAGCTTTTCTTTTTTTGCCAAGATTTAAGTTTAGTTCTCCGGTACTAGCTTTTCTTTCTATCGCTAGATATTTTTCTAAACCTCTAGCGGTGTAGTCACCTGTACATAAAGTTCTTGTTTTTAGTTCTTTGCATTTCTCGTAAGAAGCAAAGGTCCAGCCGTTCTTTTCTCTGGAGTCTTGTATGATGGTATAAGACCCGCTCATTTCTTATTTCTTACAATCTCACTAAATATTTGTTCGTAGTGGTTTTCATGCCCTGTCACTCTTTCATGACAATGACGACAAAGGGTTATGCCGTTATCTACATCGTAACGTAGATAACTAGCATTTGCCCAAGTCTTTATATGGTGAGCCTGTATTTGTCTAGTAGACCCGCATTTACCATTAGCTGTCGGCATCTGGCATTTGAACCGATCTCTCCGGTAGATTTCTTGTCTCCACCGTTTGTAAACGGGGTCCTGATAGTTCCTCTTCATCTGAGGCTGTGTTCCTTTGCATTACTTGTTTAAGTAACTCTTGTTGAAAAGAAAAGAAAGTTTGGAAGAACTGAGAAGAATATGTTCTCCATCTCATGTCTTCAGCAATTTGCTCTTCTATACGCTTGGCGATTTTGTCTTGGTTAGACTCAATCACTGTAATTTTCTTATGGGTATAATAAATAAATGTGCTTAATGCGATGATATTTAGGACACCGAATAAAAGTATTTTCTTCATTTTGGTTTCTCATATGTAAGCCTTTTATGTGTCCTGCCTTGTTTATCAAGATTTTTTAATTTTTATCACCTTCACTCTCTGCATGAATTTATTGTATAGGTCGTCATTAGAACGTAAGTTTTCAACCACCTTTTCCGGCGCGCTCACAAATGCTTCTTTAGTCAATTCAAACCATAGTTTAGTTATAACTAGATAACAAACTTCATCAGGGTCATTAGCCTGAACTTCAAAAGATCTAAATTTAGATTTTTTGCATGGTATCCCATGCCTCCTAGCTAGGTGAACTACCTTGGAGACATCCACCACGACTTCGTATGATGTCATGTTCGACCATTCTGCTTACTAGTTCTTCAAACGAAATGCTTGGCATCCAGCCAAGCTGCGTCTTCGCCTTATTTGCACTTCCTCGCAAATAAGGAACCTCCGAAGGGCGAAACAGATCCGAGTCTATGCGTATAAATTTCTGATGCTGATCCAAGCCAATGCAACTAAATGCTTCTTTAAGAAAATCAGTGATCTCATGCGTTGCGCCTGTGGCGATAACAAAATCATCTGGTTCTTCATGCTGTAGCATAAGCCACATGGCCCGTACATAATCTTCCGCATGTCCCCAATCCCTTTTTGCCTTGAGATTCCCCAGCTTTAACTTAGGAAACTCCTCACGATTACTATGGATATAGTTTTCGTCTTCAAGATCCAAACCAAAATGCGCGCGACTTGGATCTAGTCCTTGTTTTTCACACCACCAAACAAAATCGCCAATCCACCTTGTTATTTTACGAGAGACGAAATGCTCGCCTCTTCTTTCTGACTCATGGTTAAAAAGAATGCCACCACAGGCAAATAAACCATAAGACTGGCGGTAAAGGGCAACTGAATGGTGAGCAGACAACTTAGCAATAGCGTATGGAGACTGCGGGTTAAATCTTGTCTCTTCGTCTTGCCGGTTGAATGCATTATATGAATCTCCAAACATTTCAGAAGAAGAAGCCTGATAAAACTTAGGCCTGTCTGCTTCTGGCATGTTCCTAATAACTTCCAATATATTCATGCAGCCATTCGCCGTTACATCCCATGTCAACTGAGGTTGCTCAAAGGAAGTCCAAACTTGTGACTGTGCTGCAAGATTATACACTTCTTGGGGCTTATACTTGTTCAAAAGCCTATAGATGCTGCCGGAATCAGTTACATCACCACGCTCCAATATGAGGCTTTGGTTGTACAATAGTAAGTGATTCAGTCGGGTTGTGTTATCAAATGAGGTTCTACGAGAGACAGCTATAACCTTATAGTCTTTCTCTAATAGGAATTCACATAAGTAGGAACCGTCTTGTCCTGTGGCTCCATATATGAGAGCGGTTTTCATTAATCGTTGTCCTTAACAGTATCCGGTGTTAAAAAAGGTTGGTCTACCATATTGTCTTCGTATGTATGGTATTCTGACATTCTAGCTTTTTCATTAGCCATAGCCATCCGCATTTTTTCCATCTTCATGCCGAGTTCTTGCCGAACCTCGCTATTAGACATGAGGTTTCTTACCCATCCAATGAACGTTTGCTTGGAATCCTCTAGGCGTTTTATACGCTGTTCTCTGGTGGCTTTTAAATCCTTGAGCATTGAGCCCTTTTTGGTTTGTAAGTCTCTGTAATCGCGCGACAGGCTGTCAAACGCGGCTCTAGCGACTGCTATCTGTCTTTCTAGGTTAAACAGGTAGTCTCTGTCCTGATCTTCAATGGGTTTTCCTTTTTCGTCAGTAATCATCTGCTCATACATTGAGATATCGTTCATATTTATCTGCTGTTGTTTGAGAGCGCGATTCATGAGTACTTCAAGCTTCACGGCGTCAAGAACTTGTAATTCTTCCGTTGGTAGAACATCATCACGGAATTGACTGATAATTCTCTGCCAGTGATAAATAACAGTCTCAAGCTCTTCTTCAGAGAATTGTTGTGTCAGATCTCTCCAAAACGGGCGCTTCTTGAGATCATATATGTCTTTGTCAGATATAGCACCATGAGTTTTTATAATATAAGAACCTATACTGTCAGGATCTCTATCTAACTCAGTGGCTATTTGTTGTACTGAGAGCTTTTCAAAGTTTTCTTTTATAAATGCCTGCTCGGATTTAGAAAATCTACCCTTCTTCATAGTCATATCCTCCTTCTTTGAGAATATCTTTTATGCGGGCAAATATTTCTTCCCGCTTTTGTTTGGGTACATACACATCATCTCTTATTCTTAGATAATCTGCACGTAGAGATATATCTAATTCTTCGTCGATGAGTTCAAGCATCTCATTTACAGTAATGAGATCAACTTCGTCAAAGAAGACTTTCATGTTATCTTCTTCTTCGTCACGAATATAATCAATATCAAGAGGTTCCATTAGGAACTTCTTGCTATTGTTAAGCATTTGTGTGCGTTCATCGTTTTCTTTTTTGGTTTGCCGGTAATATTTATCGCGCTTAAAGTTATTAAGCCTATTTTTTATATGTACGGCTAAAAAGTTTTCTAATGGGCGAGCTTCGTCATATCTGTTCAAAGCTTCCATTCCGATGATTATAGCTTCTTGCTTGATGTCTTCGGCAGTATAGTAGCCGAATCTGAACTTGTGGGCGTATCTAGAGGCAACTCTCTCGATTATCTCAAGAACTTGTTGCTCCGTCATTCCCTTCGGTATCTTCATCTTTGAATAAAGCTTCTGCCTTTTCTTCTTCGGGGTCAGGTACATTTAATTCTTCTTCTACCTGCCTCTCTAGATCAAGGCTCGCTTTAGCGGTCAATCTAGTTTCTATTTTCTTCATTGTATTACCTTATTGTTGTATAAAACGCTATGGCTAATGTATTATACACTTGGAGCAGAAAATATGGTACGGAAACTAAGTGACAACGAACACGACTTCATTAAGAAGATGTCTGGAATTTATTCAGATAGCATGATGGCTGACGAGCTTACAAGGATAAGATACAGCATCGGCGAGAAGGATAGGGTCACAATAGACCAAGTACGTAAGTCAAGATACAAACAAAACATAAAAAAGACTAAGGGAAGTGGAAAATGTCTAAGAGAGAAGAAGAGAGGTATGTAGAAATACCTTTAAGTGGCATAAGAGGAGCTGGTAAGGCTGCTAAAGTTAGTCCAGAAGATTATCCATACCTCAGTGCGCATAGCTGGCATATGAACAAGAATGGGTATGCTGTTAGTAAAATAAAAGGAAGCCACAGGTCTATGCACAGGATGGTTCTCGGAACTACCAATCCGTATGTGTTTGTTGACCATATCGACAAAGATCGTCTTAATAATACCCGAGATAACCTCAGAGAGCTCACTCCCAAAGAAAATGCGAATAATATGAAGTCCAATGTCAAGATAGAGGCATTCGGCGAGGAGAAGAACATATCCGAGTGGGTGGACGACGAGAGATGTGAAGTATCATATGCCGCATTTTATAATCGGCTTAAAAAGGGTATACACCCTGAGATGGCAATGCAAAAGGCGGGGAATAGACGGGCGCTAGATGCGTAACCCGTATGAGCCTCCAAAAACAGAGGATAACAAAGTAAGAGATCGTTGGGGCGAGGTGCATCGGCCAGATGTAGTCGATTGGTTTGATTTCTTTTGGATCGTTGTGATCCTTTTTATTATATTCTTCGGTCCGTTTCTGAGTAAGATGTTGGTGGATTGGCTAAGTAATAGGCGTTAGCAGTAAGGTTTAGCTAATACTTTTGCTTTGCAAGGGCTGTACTGTGAATGAACCACCCCCCAAAAAAAGAAAAAAAAGACTACTATACGACTTAAACAAATTAGTACCCGTGGCCATGATGAGACACAGTATCAATAGCATACTACCAGCAATTATTTTCTTTATTTTCTAGAATTATCCGGCATGGCTGAACATAGGTGCTATGTTTTAATAGTTCACTAAACAAACAGACAAGGAAAACACAATGTACACTCCCGAAGAGATGATGATTATCGCTGTTACTATTTTCATTGGTTTTGTCTATTCTATGGCATGGGCAGAAAAACAAAATCGAAAGAAAAACAAAATAAACTAAAAACGTTCTCAAATGCCTATTTTTATAGGCTTAAATGAATGTCATAAAATAAAGTTTTTTGCTAATGTGCTTGACTTTATCGTGCCGATAATTATAATAGAAAGTATAACAAACAACGTTCTTGAAAGGGACACGACATGACACGCAATGAAGCTAAACTGAAACTGTTCACGACTAACCGACAAATTGAAGCGAAAGTCAACGAACACGCTAGCGCACGGTCACGCTATAAGAAAACTGAGATAATGAACGAATTGGAATTTCTTTGGGCTAGAAAAAAAACTTTGTTAAAAATAATAAATAGTTAGGTTAGTGTGACCTAATGTGTCACGACCATATGCGATAATACATATATAAGAGATTAAGAAAACGTTTTTCGGAGAAACAAAATGCCACAGTTAAACACAGAATCACCGACCTACATCAAAGACACAATGACCCGAATCTCATTGGCGCTAGGCTATGACGGTGAAAGCAACCAGCAATGCTGGGATTGGATGTACGCATTAGCCAACCGTTACGGTTGGGATGGCATAGACGAAAGAATGTATGCTTTCTTGACGTGTTACGACAATACGGGCTACTTGGCTATGAGTAAAGAATTCAGGAAAAAATAAATAATTATTGCCCTGAGTGACCTAACGTGTCACACCCCTAGCCAATAATATACATATAACAATTAAACGTTTTTTGGAGAAAACAAAATGAACAAGTTCACTACAAATCAATTCGCTGAAGAAACCACTGCCGCCGATATCTATGAGATGCGAGAAGAGCATCGTCTTGCTGAAGAGGCTAAAGTCGCAGGCCGCAAGGCTGGACTGAGTAGCTACCGCACTGATGCTTGTCTCAATGACAATCCTCACGCCGAGGGTGCTGAGGCATTCAGCGCTTGGGCTGAGGCATTCAAGCAGGCCGAGTTCGAGAGTAACCAAGATCATGATGATTCACACCTAGACTATTAGGCGCGAGCTATAGAGGGGCTGAGTCAGCCACGGGCGAGACAGCCACGCCCACGCCGAGTAAAAAATAAATCTCTATTTATTTCTAAAAAATTCCAGAATCCCTATTGACATAGGTAGGGTAAGACGAGCGGGTTAGTTATCGTTCACCCGTATCACGATAACTAAGCCGCTTGAGGAGGACATTTATGACGGATTCACTATTCAACGCCGAACTGCGCGACTGCGCCCTTATCAACGAGCGTGACCTGCGGGTCGCTCAGGCTGACTGGGAGGCCGAGCAGCGCGAGGCATCGCGCGACGAGCAGGCGTATCACAACGCCTGTGATCAGGGTCATGACTGGGATGACTATGACGACCCCGTCGATCTCTATGGCGCGGAGTGGGACAACCACGCCGTGCGGGAGTGGGACTAGCATCCCACTGGGAACTGGAGCCATGAGGCTAGGGTTAAGAGCCACTGCATCCCCATCACCAAGCTTCAGGTAGGACGAGGCGCTTGCTTCGCCTTCACCGTCTCAGGTGAAGCAAGCGGCTTAAGGGCGGCAGAGAGCAGGAAAATAAACACGTTTTTTTAGGGAAAAATTTAAGATTATGGCATGCGTAGCATACGAAGCAAGAATGG
>TARA_R100000700_G_C3179487_1_pt1 | contig 14366 bp, 19 predicted proteins | sample TARA_R100000700 | Tara Oceans TARA_R100000700 (sample SAMEA2622810) | marine metagenome | biome: marine biome (ENVO:00000447); feature: marine epipelagic mixed layer (ENVO:xxxxxxxxx); material: "saline water (ENVO:00002010), including plankton (ENVO:xxxxxxxx)" | depth 120 m | reverse complement strand
TTTGCTACTTGCTTTTCGAAAGCATTACTTAATCTTTGCAATAGCTTAGCAACTCTAGGTGCATCTTTACCCTTGATATTCATATTCTCAATAGATGTTTTGATGATGTACAACTCATCTGATGAAAGTTCAACCTTCAAGATTTACCTTGTGCATTTCTGCGAGCTTTGTTAATACAGAGTAAGCCACTTCTAATTCAGCTCCTTCAAAAGTAGACCTCATAATAAGTTTTAATAAAAAATCAGTATCTTTTACATTTAATTTATTATCTACTTTTTTATGTGTCTCATGTAAGTTTGCAAATTCTTTAGCCATTATGCAGTTCTAACATATAATTTATCATCACCTGAATCGAAATGGAATGACCCTACTCCACCTGCATTTCCTGTTGGAGCCGTACTATTACTTGAATGTTCCATAATAGCTATTGGAAAAGACCCTGCATTAGCTGTGTCTTCTACTTGCCATCCTGTTAATGCACCTGATTTATTCCAAGTTAGGTTAGCATAGTTAGCAATTGAATTTGAATCATTTCCTGAATCAGTTTGCACACTAATACCTGCTCCATCTGCTGTATTTACTGCTCCTGCATCATCAGTATGCGTACCTTTATTTAACAGAATGTTTTTATCTTTTATGTTTAAATCAGTAGCATTTACAGTTGTAGTTGTACCAGCGACTGTTAAATTTCCAGATATTGTTACAGTGCTATCAAATGTAGCCGCACTTGTTACATCTAGCGTTCCTGCTATGTCTATATTATTAGCTAACTTTGAGCCATCTACTGCATCATCTGCAATGTGAGCCGTATCTATAGAGCCATCTACATAGTGTTCGCTATCTATTTGGTCATCTGCTATCAAAGCATTTGTAATAGCATCAGCCGCTATCATAGCAGTCTGAACTTGAACTTCTGCAACGATACCATCAGCACTTGTACTACCTAATACTCTATTTGCAGTAGCTACATTCTGTATTTTTGCATATGTAACTCCATCGTTAGCTAAAGCTGTAGTTCCATCAGCCCCTACTGTAATAGCTCCACTAAGAGTATGTTCTTCTTTTTGTCCACTAGAATTACCAATCCAAAGCTTTTTATGAGATAGTGTTTTATCGCCTTGTGCCGCTTGATTGTCTACATAAGCAGTTGTTGCTACCTTAGTTGAATTGTCACTAGCTGATTGTGTAGTTGCTGTTGAACTACCTAATACTGCTCCTGTTAATGTTTTATTTGTTAGCGTCTGCGTTGAACTAACATCAACTAACTCTTTCCATGTTGCCATAATTGACTCCTATTATTTTGCTACATACAAAGCACCATCTATATAAGCTATTTGTCCTTCTGCTGGAGAAGACGGTGCTGATGTTTGTTCTTTTAGTTTTAATGTACCATTTACATCTAATGATATCATAGATGTACTATTATTTATTACTTCGAACAAGTTACCACTAGATATGGTACTAGTTGTTGTAAATTTTAACCAATGTAAACTATTATTTATTCCAGTATGCCCACCACCTATGATTAACTCTACATCTTGAGTTCCATTGTCTCTGTAATATTTACCATCTGATGTTTTATAAAAAACTAAACTTTTATATACATCTTTAATTTTATTAGGATGACTTAAGCTACCTGCCATTATGCTCCACTCCAAGCTGTGCTTTGTGGGTTAGATACAGTTGAATAACTAGTAGATGTGGGAGAACTAACATTTGAAAATGTAGCCGAAGAAGAACTAGTATTACTATATGTAGGTTTACTAGGGGTTTTACGAGTAAACGAAGTAGATAATGCCGCCGAAACAGTATCGTATAAATTTCTATCTAAGAAGTAATCAAGTCCTAATTTATCAAAGGATTCATCTATCAAGTTGAAGCTACTATTAACATCCCACATTAGAAGTCCTGTTGTGCTATTTCTTTAAATGTACCAGTTCTTGCTCTATAAGCATATTTCCTACCGTTCTTTACATCGTCCTCAAATTTATTATTAAAGTATTGTGCCATCTGTAAACCCTGAGGGCTTTTTTCATAACCTATTGCTATTGCTTTATTAACTAAAGCATCATGGAATTGTTCAGGTATTTCTGGAGTTTGAGATTCCCAAGCATCACTAGCAGAAGGTAAATCAAAATGGTCTGATTTTTTATAGTAAAATACAGTTATATTTTTACCTGCAACAGTAGAATCAGGAGAAGCAAACTGGTCTTCTTCTGTTTTGGTTTCATCGTAGTATCCAATCCAGATAGCACCACGCTCAGTCCACCAAACCCATTGCTTTATTGTAGTACTCATTATGTTAAATCCCTTTTATAAGGTCTTCCTAAAAATCTTTTTATTGACTTACCATCGAGGTCAACATTCTTTATTTCCATTATCTGGTCATCATTCCCTGAGACACTTAAGCTATAACCTCTTTGGTCTAAGACTAAGGTAAACTGCACAGCATCTTCTAATAGTCTTGTCCTTGAGCAATACTCATCTTGTGCTCTATTAACCATCTTAACGACTTCTTGAGCACCTAGATTGGGGTGATGCTGTTGTACTAGCTCTACTATTTCTTTTAGCTTCATTTACCTATTCCTCCACCCAAAGCTTTTGCTTGTGAGTCTAACTGTCCTACACCTATCAGTTCCCATCCCTGTGCAATATTTTGCATAACTAATTGCAATTGTCCAGTTAACCATTGATAATCGGTATTTAATTTACTTATTAAAGTTGTAAATAACTGTATCTTTTTTGCTAGATTGGCTTGATACTCTTGGAGTGCTTGTCCTGCTTCAGCACTCTCTTTAGCAACTTCTGCTTGATATTTGCTTAACTCTGCTTGATATCCTGATAATATAGCTGAGGCTCTTTGTAATTCTTGCCCTGCAGTAGATAAGGTTCCACTTAGCATCTCAGGGTCTTCATCTATCAGCCATTTCTGTGCTGAATATATATCTGTACCACTACCATCTGTATTTACATCCCCTCCTATATTTCCTACATCATCTATTAAATGCTGTGCTTTGTCGACTGCATCTTGATAATCTGCGTGTATACTTGGTAGTGTTGTTGTTATCCCTAAGGAATCATCGAAATCTCCCAATGCATCAAATACAGTAGTGTCATTTAAATCTGTTGGCAAACTGCCAGTAAAAGAACCCAACCTTTGTATTATAACATCTCTTGAAGCTATATTAAGAAGTAAAGGTTTTAAACTAGCAGGCATATTAGCAACGGTCTCAGCATTATCATTTATAGTACCCGGCTCAACTTTAGTTACCTTACCATTCTCACTTCCAGTTGGTGCTGGGTATATATACACCTTACCTTTATCTAATGTATACACAGGTGAAGTTTTAGGAGCGTAGTAAATACTATCTGAATCTGTTGCCTTCTCTTTAAACTTCATATCTATGGGAGTGCAATTCCTAGTTATGCTATTTGTTGAATCATATCTGGTTACATTTAGAACAACAGTGTTTATGTCCAACGGTTCCAAGTCACTGCTATTATCTGTTTGTGTTTCCTCCGTACTCATAGAATGTAACATATTAGGATTAACTTGACTAATCTTTGCGATTATCTCGTGTTGAGCGTTTAATAAAGCCGTCGATACTGTATTAGCGTCATTGTCGCTTGCACTCCCAGTTATTTGTCCAATTTTTGCTGTAAAACTCATTATTTAGTTAATGCTCCCCATAAACTTTTTGCACCTTGCCAAGCGTCACCCAGCCCCTCAAATCCAAATAGAGGATGTGCTCCAGTACCGCCCTTTACTTTAACATTGCCATCCGCATCTTTTGGTACTTGACTTTGTATTCTTTCAATAAATCCTTGTTCCTGTACTGGGTCCTGCCATTTCCCATCTACCCAACCATATTGTTCGGCTTGATTAGGGTCAAACCACTTTTCTTGACTAGGGTCCCATCCCTTACCTCCATCCCTACTTCTAAAGTCAGCCATTTTTGTTTCCATAGTATTAGCACCTTCTTGGGTGCCTTCTGCTGTAGCTTTCACAGTAGACGGGTCTGCAGTTTGTATTGTTGTATTTGCAACAGTACCACCTCCGGTAGTTGGTTCTTGACTTTTCTTCATAGAATTTAACCTATCTCCGAAGTATTTCCTAACATTACCAAAGGCTTCACCCATTGATTTGCCTTGTAATACATCAGGACCTTTATGCTTACCCCAACGAGCTTCTTCATAGACTTTACCATCGTGCTCTAATTCAGGTTTCCATCCAAGTTTTTTCTTAACACCTGTTTTAAATGCATCTACTTTATCTTGATTATCTACCCTCCAGTTATCAACTGCTCCTCCCAAAGCATCAAACATATCTGACATTCCTCCCGAATTTTCACTTTCATAACTACCCATACGGGAGGAATCAGTTCTTCTACCATAGATTGCCATTAGTAATCAGCATCTCCAGCCCAATTAAAGAAAGATTTCAAACCTTCTTTAGCACCTCTATATGGTGAGGACTCTGCTAACCAAGGTGCGGCTGATTCAATAGCATCATCTATTGATTTCGCACCACCCCTGATATTACCAACTGCATCTTCACGCTGTTTAGTATTTATATCATATTCAGGTTCAGTAGTTCGTAATCCACCAGTTCCTGCATAACTACCAACTATGGTTTCTTCAGGGATAATCCTATCACCACGACCTTCACGACTTGCTAGATGTTGCTTACCTCTGGTATTTATATTACCTTCAGCATTTGGATTTTCAGTAAGGTCTGCTACGGATGCATGGTCAGGTCTATAACCACCCTGCATTCTTCTAAGTGCCGCTTCAGTTTTCCTACCAAACATACCATCTTCAGCAAGAGGACTCCCATCTGCACTTGTAAAACCAGCTTGGTTTAACATTCTTTGCATCTGTCTTACACTCTCTGCATTAGAAGGGTCAAAACCTTTTCTCATAGCGTCCATACTCATCATACCACCTTGAGAGCCTTGTTTTAATACACCTTCTGCTGTAGTCTGAGCAACATTTTGTTTTGCTTGTGCATCAGCAGTAGGAGGTCCAGCTTGAGGAGCCGCATTTCTAGCCGCTTGACCAGCCATTTCTGCCTGCTCCATAGGGTATTTTAACCAAGGAGAACCAAGGTCTTCAGTCCTTTGTCTCTCATCAGCTCTCTTAGCCTTGTAATCGGATGCTCTGTCTTTTAGATAACTTAATATCCTACTCATTTTTTACTCCGTTTAGTTTTAGGCTTTGTCTTAGTTACAGTTCTCCTGCTATTGTTATTAGTATCATCATTGCCAGATTGCCAAGGACCACCAACGCTATTAGAAGTAACCATTCCTTTAGACATTATTTGCCTCTTTTATTGTAAACGCCCCTAGTCACTTTAGGCTTAGCCTTTTTTGCAACTTTTTCTTTTGGAGCTTTTACTTTAGTTTCTTTTTTTGCCATTGTTTTACCTTTAAGTTAGGAATGAGGGGTAGAAAACTACCCCTCAAACCAAGTTAAGCCAGCTATTACGCCCACTTCAGAATAGCGTGAGTTTCAGGAAGTTGAATCTCTAAACCGGCTTCGGTTAAGACGATATCTTTTCTTCCGTCCACATTGTTATTCTGAACATTGGTTATAATATGTGTATCACGATTGACACCATTACCGGCTAATGGGCGATAGTTAACATTCTTCATGTCAACCATAACCGCATAATCTTCGTACATACCTCTAAATAAAGGCTCTGCAACAAAGTGAAGATTACCATAAATGGTATTAACTGTAGATACATTGTGACCAAATGCACCCTTCACATTCTGAATATCAAGTGCGTAGGCATTAGAACCACCATTAGTAGTTGCTGTATGTCCTAGTGCAACTGTGTTACCCAAGAATGAGTCAGCACCGAGTTTGTTTAACCAAGTGATAACTTTCCTTGAAGCAAGTACAAGTTTATTTCCACTGTTACCAGATTCTGGTGCGAAAATATCTTCCATTGCTGTTAGGAAATCATCGTAGGTTGAACTAGCATATGTAAAAGATTTAATCTTTCCATACCTCTCAGTATAAGGCAAGATTCCCCAAGAGCGTCTTACAGGACCAGTTGATGTAGAATCATCAGAGCCAATACCAAACAGCATAGCGTGTTCGATATCCATCTTATGTTCCATTAACTTTTCCTGCCAAACTCTCTTGTACTCATCAGCCTTACCACGATAGCGTGTAGCCATTGCGGTACCTGAGAACATAGGTATAGCAGTTTTAAAAATCTGTACATATCCTTCACGGTCGTACATTTCGTCCTTCCAACCTTCAGGGTCAGTACCACCTTCTGCGAAAGCACTACCAATTACCTGACCTTTACCATCTGCTTCCACTTTAATCTTCGAAGCGTTAGCAGGTGTAATTGCACCTGTTCCCGGCTTTGAAAGTGAAATAAATGAAAGGACAAGTCCTGAAGCGGCGGCATCCCCTGCTAAATCAGGGTCTGCGTCTATTTTGAATGTTGCGTGATGCACATCTGTGGCATATGTACTACCATCTGAGGCATACTTACATTCAACTTGAATTAACTGGTCTTTTAACAAGAACAGTGGTTGAACTGCTGTTGACACAGTCCGTCCATATTTGTCATAAAGACAATCAACTAATACCTTATCGTTAGAAGCGTAGGCAAAAGCCCCACTTGAATAAGCGGCGGCTACTTCGTTAGTTGTCTTAATCTCAAAGTTACGGCGTTGCCATTGATGACGCTGTTCCAAAAATTTGAATACAGGGTCATCCGTGGACTTCTTAGCAACTTTTGAGAGATAGACAAAGAATGGAGACTGGGCTGGTGCCAATTCAGCAACTCTTTCACCGAAGTTATACATCCGTCTACTATCATTGATAGAAGAAGATTGCATTGCTCCTCCGGCATTTATGCTATATTGATTAGCCATCGTTAGACTCCTAGTCTATGTGTTTAAGTTACCCTTAGGTATTCCAAGGATTTTTACTTTTATAGTCAGTAATTAAATCATCCATAATGATGTCCTCAGCACTTTTAGAGCTCTGTGCCATATTAGCACTTGTTTGAACTCCCATAGGTTGAGGCACTGACTGTGCTCTCTGAACTTGGTTAAACGCAGGAGAGGGCTGTGTAGCTTGTGGTGCAGGTACCTGTCCTTTGTCCATTTGATACAACTTCCATAGGTTTTCAACTGAGAGAGAATCAGGTGAACTCATCTTCTGCACAAAATCTTGAATTTCATCGTCATTGGCGTTGTAATTCTGTTTCAATTGATTAGCAATAGTGTTCATCTGTTCAGCATTTCGTTGTTCAGCTTCATAGGCTTCTTGCTGTTTCCGTTGAGACTCCTGTAAGGATTCTCTTTCCAGTCTTAGTAAGTCAGCTTCGTATTCGACTCTATCATGATTCCATTGGTCCATGCTGTCACGATACTGGTCCATCTGGTCCAGATATTGTGCAGATGCACTATTTGGGTCATCAATAGCCTCTGCTCTGTTAAACCCTGCTGGGCGTTGTGGTTTCTCTGGTGAGTCACGAAAAGGCTCGGGCTCAGGTTCCGTTGGTTCGGGTTGAGCTACAGCTTGATTAGGATTCTTAAGAGTATCCTGTAGAATTTCTACAGTTTGCTTAAGTCTCTCATTCTCATTTTTGGCTTTATCTGCTTCAGATTGCCAGTACTGGTATCGAACTTCTTCGTTATTTTGTGGTTCAGCATATCTAATCTGTTCATCCACAATAGCAGAACCTTCAGCCTGTGGAACAGGTTGCTGTTCTGGTGTATTGTCAGCTACAGGATTAAAAGCTTCTTCTATTACACTTTCCTCAGTGAACAGAGAATCCTCCAAATCTGTTACTTGACCTTGTTGATTTTCTTGAGACATATCAATAGTTCCTCAATATGGAGCCCATCTAGTGCTGGGGTATCCTATTTTTTGCCAGCATCTTTCTTCGCTCTTTTGATTTCAGATGCTATTTCACTAGTAGCGTCATCAAGTCTTTTCTCATATAAGGTTCCTGCGGCTTTTGCACGGTTAGAAGTCTTATCGAGGTCAGCCTTGAATTTTTCAACTTCAACTCTTTGCTTGAGATTGACATTTTCTCTATCTCTAGTTTGCATATCACCTTGCAATTGTTTAATCTGTTCTTCAGCACCTTGCAATTGTGATTGTAACTGTTCAATAGTATCAGTTCTTGTAAGAACACCTTCGACATCAAATATCTCAGTTTTCTTTAGAACTTCTTCTTTGTCTATGATGCCATTCTTATAAGCATCCATATACATCTCGAGTTGAGCAAATCTATTTGTAGGTAATGTAGAACCTGTAACTATTACAGCATCATACCTACCAATTCCTATGTCGTTCCACTTTTGTACTGAATCAGTAAAGTCGTCATAGTAATTTTTATTTATTAAATATTCGCTGGTCGTATTGTTAGGTTGCACCAGACGGATAACTTTTTCTTCTTGGTACAATTGTTGCATAAGTGGGATTGCAACAGCACACACCCGACTCAGACCAGCTTCGATATCAGCTAATTTTGACTTTATCTTTCTTTGACCGAAGTCATCAATAGATACAGTTGCCTTATAAGTATGAGGGGCGGCTTGAGAATTACCCATCATTAACTCATATAGTCCTAGCTGATGGTCAATGTCTGATTTAGCAGTTTGTTCGTTTTGATATAACTCATTAGGTAGTGGAAGAGGTTGAACTGGCTGTGGTGCTCCTTGGTCAAAATCAACCTCTATAGCAACACCGGGTTGAGACCATTTAGATTCAAACTCTCTCATGTCAACAGAACCTGCTGGGACTAAAATTTTTACATTTGTACTTGTAGTAGCGTGTGCAATTATCAAAGACCGTGTCTTATTTATATATTCTTGCATATCCTTACACATTCTAATATCAGACATCGGATAAGGTGTCCTAGTGTGGATATTCATAAAAGGCACTATTGGATAGTGCTCAATTGGAAGAACTCTTTTATAGAGGAGTTGGTCTCCCATAACTACTACTTGACATACTCTGCATACATCTATTTGAACAACCTTAATTAAACCCTCTTTTATAAACTGACCTATGGTAACTTGTTCTATTGTAGGCTCTGGAGGAAGCTCGTTAGGTGGAACACCTTGTTGTTCAGCTTGTTGCAACATCTGAGAATGAGCTTCTAATAGTTTTTGCATAGTAAGTTGAGCAACATCTTTGCGAACAAAAGGTCTTCCTTCTATTAACCAAGCAGGTTGTTGTATATAGTTCTCAAATTCGTCATCTTCCATTACCGCTTCCCTACCAGTAAATGTTTCATGAATACGATATCTTTTAACTATCATCTTATAATATCTTTCATAACCTCTTACATATTCTGAACTATTACCAAGAGCATTATCGGTCATTGTTTCAGTATCTTCTGGAAAAATAGCCTTACCATCATACTCTCTTCCAGTATTAGGTCTGTCAGATGTCCTATCTGATGTAGCATTCTTTATTTTAGTATCATACATTGGATACATTTTTTGAGCCTGTTCTTTAGTGAACATTCTTGAAACAATGATATTCTCTGCATCATCGCAGAATCTGTCTCTTGAGTTAGGGTCAATATATACATCTAACGGGTCTATATCCTTTATGCAAACCTCACCCTTTGAATTGTCTTTCATTGGGTCTTGATAACACATCATAATTCCCATACCTGAGACATAGTAATCATCAACAACATTCCTTAGTACGCTTACCCCATCTGATATATCCCACATATAAGCGAGTAATCCATTTATCATTTGAGCAACTTGGTTATCACTATCCTCTCTAGGTGATACCCTGAATTGAGGGCGATTAGCAGTTAGCAAAGCCTTAGCCATTTCAACTGCAGGATGAAGCCTATTTACTACAATTGGAGCTTGACCACGCTCTTTTAATACACGAGCTTGCTCTTTTGTCCATTGTTGTCCTAATCTAAATTCTCTATCTTCTTGAGCTTGGATAGCCCATTTTTCACGGTTATTAGAATAGTCCGTAAACAGTTTTTGGGTGGATTCCACCAAATCTTTAGGGGATTTATTTTTCTCAGCCATAGTTATCCTGTCAATAAATTAAGGTTACATCGTCATCCAGTCAAGTACTTTCTTTCCAAATCCTTCTTGTTCATCTATTTTAACAAATTCTTTTCTCCTGCTTGGTCTTGAACCATCTAAAGCAGTCCATACTGCATCCATTACATCGTCATGCTTACCTCTAGGATATGATAAAAACTCTGATTGTGCCTCAATATCTTGAGGTCTAAAGAAAAATTGTTTTTTTGCAAGAAGTGGGACCATCGAAAGTAATCGCTCTGATTTTCTATTTCTGGGTTTAACGCCTTTCTCCAGTCCGGGGATGTATAATCCTTCTTCTTGCATTTGTTTTCTAACAGCACTTCTTAGTGCTTCTTGATAGGCAACGGTTTCTATTTTCATTCTTTTGGGTTTATATTTTTTATATTGCTTAATAATAGCATCAGGTTGTTCAGCAGGGTCGATTTTTGTTCTAACCAAGTTTATCATATAGACATTACCCTCGTTACATATCCCTAATGTTGCAATAACAAAAAAGTCAGCTTTCAATGATAGGGAAGATGCTGGGTCTACACCAGAGTATACTGCTACTGGTTTCAACTCTTCCTTATCGTCAGGTAATTTTTTAACAAGTAGAGCCTGTCCATCTCTAATCTCAAAATCATAATGATGTATCTGGATGTATTCAGGTTTAAATGGAGAATCTTCAGGAGACTGTGCTATATTCATATACTCCTGATAGAAGCCATTAAGATTACCTACACTGGCAAACTCGTCTTTTATTTGTAAAATTCTCTCTCTAGGGAATCTTGCTTCCCATAAGCTCTTTTCGTCATCATCCCATATAGAATACCACAGAACATCCCAAGCAGGTGATTCTTTAGCCCAGCATAAAAAACAATCTTCTGAGATAACTGTGCCAATCATCGCAATTCTACCATCATCGCTTAATGATGGTATAACCGCTTCGGTTATCCATTTACGGTTCTTAGCTCTAGCTTCAGGAGTAAATGCGTTCAGCTCTGATTCAAAATCGTCAATAATGATGAGATTAGGTCTAGTGTCACCCTCAATAAATCCCCTAACTCGTTGACCAGTGCCCACAGCAATAATACGAGCACCATTTGCAAGAATAATATCATTATTAGTCCACCTACGAGCAGTGGAAGGACCCATGTCCCCAAAGTTTTCTGAGAAGGTTTTAGAATGTGAAAGATGATATTTTATCCTAGAGAGAAAGTTGACAGATTGGCTTTGACTTTCTGATATAATAACGATGAATAAGTCTTCATCTTCGGATTTAAATGCGACCTTCCATAAGGGGTAAATGAGAGAAACAGTAGTAGACTTAGCAGTGCCACGGGGAGCCGCAACCAAAAGCCTCCGTTTAGCCTCATTCCTAAGATGGGAATATAGTTCAGTGTGAAAAGGAGGAATATCCCTGTTAAGAGCAGTAGGGAAACACACTTTCCCAAAAAGACCAATACTTTCCCTAAACTTCTTAAGAACCTGAAGTTTCTGATATTTCTCCTCGTAATTCTCCATTTCCTTCCGTTGTTTCTGTTAGTTTCAACTTTTGTTCCTCCTCCAGAACATCGGCTATTAGTTTCTTAGTTGATACACCCTCTATAGACCTAGTGGTCTTTATAGTGTCTTTATCGTCCATACCATGTAATGACATAAGCTTTTCTGTTGCTCTCATCATATTAGTAACATCTTTCTTATCTCTTGCCATTTGTATGGCTTCTTCCAGCAATTCCATAACATACTCACGGTCTTTACCAGAATCTTTTAATAATACATCTAATTCTTCTCTTACCACTTTCTTAAACTCCTCTGTTCTAATTCTTCGTTTCCAGCGTCTTCTTTGCTGGGGAGTTGTTTGACCCATGACCATATCAATAGCAAGGTCAGCATCAAAGTTGGTAGAAACATATGCGAGGGCAAGATTTTTCCACCTTTCGGAACGAGACTGTACTTCAAGGGCTGGTTTCCCAGAGAGGGTCCAAGGCGTTGACCTGCCCTCAGCATAAAATTTCTGTGTTTTATAGTTTGGATTGTGCATAATGTAACCATATGGGGTACGAATATATAATGTTGGTTGATTTCTATCTGATTCATATTTTTTTCTTTTTAATACTATAGCAACATAATCATCGTCAGAAACGCAGTATTCTCCCTCTTGAGCGTCTTTCCAGTGTTTGCATGGAATCCCCTCTTCTTTTGCTTCCTTTAGGGTGTACACCGGGTACGACTTTCGACCCTTCTTGTGATTTATGCTTATCTCGAACACAATCGTCACATAATCCCTCACTATTCATTGTTGGCTTATCACATCCGTGACAATGAAATGGTGTAGGCATTACTCTTTAATAGTCCCTCATGTAGCCATCGTTGCTATATTTACCTACCCTTTCTTCTAATTTAAGAAGTTCAGTTGACAAATAAACACAGGCGTCTAATAGTTCCTCTAATGTCTCTCTAATCATATTTCGTCCATCCTCAAACTGCATTTCCTGTTTATACTTCTTTTGACCAACTTCTAGTCTATCAGCTATTAGCTTTACAATTTTTTCATTAGTACCTTTTATTACAGTAAAATCAGACACGGACCGCCCTCCTGAACCATCCATACCAGAATTTCTCTTGTTTTTCGTCTTTACACACTATCTCAGCAAACTTTAGTACTCTATAAGCCCTAAGTCTCTCTGTTTCTAGCTTTTTTATAGCCTTTAATGTCTTAGGACCTACAAAGCCATCCACTACAACACTGTCTTTATACTTACCATTGATAGCGTGTTGGAGTACTCTACCAGCACCCCTTGGTCCAAAGTTGACAACCATATCAAAATACAACTCTTGTAGCCTTTCTGGAACAAGATATGCCTTTGATGGTTTCCAATACTTTTCGTGATATATATAAGTAGCCCTTTCCTTCGTTAGATTCTTTATATCCTCCTCAGGAAAAGCTCTTCTAGAGATTCCCATATTAGTTTCTCCCCCTTTATCTGTGGGGTCATCAACATATCCTCCCTCGTGATGAAGAACTGTCTCTATTATCCTTTCAAAGTTCTCTGAATACATAGATACTCCTTTAGTAAAATATGATATAACCTAAGAAAATACAACTTACTGCTAAAATACGCCAATTTAACTGTTTTCTGCAACAACATTATCAATAGGTATAGTATTTTCATTGTTTTCCTCCTGTAATTTCTTAGCTTTCTCTAGTTTGCTCTTCACATACTCAGCAAACTCATCATCTTTACCCATCATCTCTACAAACATAGAAAAAACAGCAAAGAAATCCTGGACTTGGTTATATAATCCGTTGAATTTAGGGATGATATCTCTTAAAGCTTGTTCGTGCATACGAATAGCCTTATCCCTGTCCTTATTAGTAGGTTTTTTACCCTTGGTACTAGCCATTATAGCCTCCTTAGTCTCGTTCATTACTATCTTAGGTAGCTAAGAAATCTAAGGACTATACTTGTTAAAGAAAACCTTAATTCTTAGCTAACTAGGTAGGCTTGAAGCTAAGGTCTATTAGCTAGTGTGTCAAGTGTTTTTGGTACTATTTTTAAATTTTCATACTCCATATGGTACCAGCAGTACTTTTTTCCTTCCTTTAGGTCTAGAAACCAGTGTTCTGCTCCATCACTAGAAATTATCTCTTGAAATATAGTATTAACCACCTCACCCTTTTCAAAAATCGGGTTGACAGGTTCCCCTTTACCAAGAATCCCTCCAAAAATAATACAAAATAACGATATTGTAACGATTTTCATAGCATGAAATTATAAAGATAAAACCGTTGAAAAAAGAACCATTTGTCAAAACTAAAACTAGAATGGGAGTTCTTGATATACACCAGCGTGCACCCCGTCAAGTTTCACTTGGTAGGGGGTCCACTTAGGTTGAGAGTTAGCACATATAGTATTATGTCACACATCATAGCTTAACAGCACACTATCATAGGCTGGTAATACACTAGCACTAGCAGTGTGCTTACTATGAGTGTACCATACAGGCATTGTCCTTATATGTACTATACCTACACCCTATGCCTACAGGAATAAGGACTCTTTCGTAGACATACGGCTCGGCTAACTCCAAGGCTCGTCCCTCGCTCACCCTCAGTGTACCTATCCTACCTAGTACTACCGTACTAGTAAACAAGTAAAACTCTAGCGGTGCACGAACGCACTCTCTTCAGTCGTGCTCTGGGTTAGATGACCTGTCCCCTACTTGCTATCAGCAATAGATTTGTTCTATTAATTGTGGTGTTTCCTCAATTCAATAGACCAATGACTTGCAGTCGTATCCCTGATACGCCGGCTC
>TARA_R100000700_G_scaffold18698_1_pt1 | contig 14379 bp, 20 predicted proteins | sample TARA_R100000700 | Tara Oceans TARA_R100000700 (sample SAMEA2622810) | marine metagenome | biome: marine biome (ENVO:00000447); feature: marine epipelagic mixed layer (ENVO:xxxxxxxxx); material: "saline water (ENVO:00002010), including plankton (ENVO:xxxxxxxx)" | depth 120 m | reverse complement strand
CTACCAGTAATTAATTCACCAGCCTCATATCCAACAGCCGTACAAGAAGTACCAGTTGAAATAGTTTTTAATGATTCATAACCTACAGCAGTGTTGCCAGAACCAGAAGTCAATCCCGCTAAAGAAGATGCTCCAATTGCTACTGAACCATCAGCCACAGAAGTTACATTTGCTCCCCCCATTGCCGCTTGACCTATTCCAACCGCAAATCCAACGCTCGTAGTCGTAGCTCCAGCGTTCTGACCTACGAATACATTTTCATGCCCATCTGTAACTGCTTTTCCTGCTCCTTCACCCACCATAACATTCCAATCACCAGCGTTAATTGCGTTTCCAGCCCTATGTCCAAACAAGGTGTTATTTTTCACATCACTATCTACTGCCGCTCCTGCTAAGTATCCAAATATTGTGTTACCAGATGTTGAATCTTCTCCTCCAGTTCCACTATCATTATTACTAAGCGAGATTCTGGAGTTGACATCTATTACAAATTTTGCATTTAAAGTATTCCCACCTGTGAGTGCGTCACCAGCAGAAGAGGTAGCGGCTGCTATGTAGAAATAATGTTTACCACCATGCTGTTCATATAACATTGCTTCATCTGCTACTATACTATCCCAACCAGCACCATCACTATGAGGAAAAGCATTGTTGGAAATATATACAGACTTATCTGTTCCAGAAGCCTTATTTGACATTATAAGACCTTGACCACCGACTTGTAATGCACTGTAATCTGTATGAACTGACACAGGTTGAGCTTTAATGCCAATATTACCAGTCTCTGTTGCTATAATTGCATATTCGTCTGTATCTTCGTTTTTTAATTGAAAGCAAGAAGTTGTACCACTAACTGCATTAAACAATTTCCATTCATCTCCATTAGTTTGAGTGGTATCCATTGATATATAAACATTATCATCTCCAGCTATTGCTATAGAAGCTCCTGTACCAGTATTGTCTATTTTTAATGCAGTTTCGTTAGTTGTTTTAGTGAGAATGACTGTGCCACTTGTATCTATTTTAAATCTTGTATCAGCACCTTCTCTAATTGAAAAAGCACCAGCATCATCACTCAATATGTTGTAAGTAACGCCAGTACCTTCTGATTGCTGTAATGAAAGGTGAGGTTGAGAATCATTTGCTCTTATTATATCTAATGATGCTGTTGTAGGAACTCCACCGATACCAATTTTTCCATCAGATGCAATTCTCATTCTTTCAGTGTAAGCCGCTGAAGTATTCGTACCAAAGACCAGTTCTGTACTGTTATTATCAGCCGCAAAGGTATCATCTGCTTCTGCCCATATTGCCGCACCAGCTAATATTGCATCAGAACCACTTGATTCTAATGGTGCTGAAAATTCTATTCTACCTAAATAATCACCATCTACAATGTCAGTATCAGCAGTTTGCAGTTTAATTACTGCTCCAGAAGCTGAACCACTACCAGCCGCACCTAAAGCTGTTAATGCACTTTCGGTACTATCTTGTCTTACGTATAATCCTGTAGCACCAGTTGCAGAAGCGTTATCATTTATAATATGAAGTAATTTTCTTGTGCTTGTATTACTTGCATTGGAATAAACCATTAACCCATCGCCAGTTGTAAGAGCACTTGCATCTATTTGCATAGCCCTATTATCAGTGCCAGAATGGTCTATTTTTAATGCTTCTTGGTTTGCATCTTGATTTACAAATAATGCAATTGCTACACCATTTTGTTCTATTTCAAGACCAATAGTTGTGGCGGCATTGGTAATCTTCATATCTCCAGTTAATACTTCCGAATATGAAAATCCTCCACCACCGTTTACAGTTAAATCTCCTGCAATAGTAACATCACCAGATATTGTACCACCACCAGTTAAATGAGCTGAACTTATAAATTTCATAATCTACTCCTTAATACATTGCCATTAAAGCAAAGGCAGTTTCTGAACCACTAAAAGCCCAGGATTTAATAGCTAATGGAAGAATAACGCCTTTTAAAAACACGGCTTTTGCCTCAGCATTTGCTAAAGTTACAGTAGAATCATCTGCAAATGTTATTGTAAGGTTTCCACTACCACCAATTTCAGCCCCCACAACAACACCTCTTGGTGTTCCATAGGTACTTGTAGTAAAAGCACCACCATTTGATACGACAGCATTACTAATTTCATATTCCACCATAAAACTTGGTGATAAATTTTCTTGAACAGAATAATTATGCAGTTGGTTGGATTTATTTATATTTGCCATTTATCACTCCTTGAGTCGAGTTTAAAGGTCTGGTAGACCGTGAACACTCCGTTAAATTATTAAGGGGGCTAAAAAAGCCCCCTTAACATACTTAAACATCGCTATTTAAGTCAATCCTTATATGGGGCTATTACCTCCCCAATTTAAGATTATCGATAATAAATGTAGACTGTTCCACCGCCATCACCATGAGCAGATGATACGAGAGTAAGGTCATTGTCACCAACTTCAAAGACCGCTTGGTCTTCGTCAAGAGTAGCTGTTGCCACCCTTGCTTTGTCAGTTGCCATTGACATTGCACTCGACAGAGCTGTGCTACTATTTTTGACAGTTAATGTTTTAGAAGTGACATTTTCGCCATTTCCAACAACAAGAACAACATCATAAACAGTAAACTTGAATGGAGTATTAATTGTAACAGTTTCACCGCTACCAAGAGCTGTAAAATCACAAATAATTTTTCCATCCTGAGCAACACACTCTGGAACTGTACCATCTCCACTATGAGTAGCGGATATATCTAATGCACCACCTGAAGCTCGCCAATTCGCTATACTTGATTTTGCCATTACTTATCTCCTATTAATCACGAGTCGCTAAAATAAGCGAACTTTGATTAACACAAGACAATGAAGCAGCATCGTGAGCAGCAGATTGGCTCTTATAGAACGCATCATCACTTGACTCAAGCGCATCAGCTTCAGCAAAAAAGTCTGCACGATTGTAGCCATTGATTACAGCACCACCAAGTTCGATAGTGTTCGCATGGTCATCCACTTCAGAAGTGAAGTGAAGGTCTTCAGCGACAGCTTTACCAATTGCATTTTTACCAAATACAACTGCATTACGAACTCTTGCAGTACCAGAAGCCAATGTTACGGCTGAATCGTCAAAACGAGCAGAAACGGTTGAACCAAAAAAGTAACCAGCTTCATCCCATTCACGAATACCAACAATATCTTCAAAAATACAGAAACCAGCATAATAACCAGCCATTCCATGAAGTTCAGGCATTTTAACAGCACCAGAACCCATAAAGGCGTGTCTTTGTGCAGTTTCGTAGTCACTATCAGACTGTAATGAAGCAAGTTGAGCTGGATGCATTACAATACACCAGAATTTATGACCATCAACAGTTTCCATTTGAGGGATTTTAAGAGACATACATTTAACACGCAGTTCTCGTAAAATATCAGCGGTCATTGCCGTATCACAATTCGCATTAGCGGCATCAGTCATACCAATATCTTCATCAAGTTCAGCATTGGTCTTCGTTTGTTTTTCCGTACCTACAGGTAGTAATACAGCACCGTCATTCATGTACCAATTCGGGTGGTATCTACGAGCAAGTCCAAGACCGTCAGATGTTGTACCAATAGAAAGGTTAGGCGATACACCTTCATAGAAGGTTTGAAATACAGCCTGGTTTTCCCATTTAGTAAACCATCTTGCAAGTTGTGGTCTTGCTTCATCCATTAGCTTAAACACTTTCTGGCGTTGTTCACTCATAGAACCAGACTTTTTCATAACAGCTTTACGATACTGATTACAGTACGCACGCAGCCACTTCATAGCTTGGTCTTCACCAGTGCCTTTTAGCGTGGTATCACCATATACTGGTGAACCAGATAAGTCACTTAGGAAAGGAATGAGCATATTATCACGACCCTGAGCGACATAGTCGTTCAGAACCTCAATGGGATTCCCAGAAGGAGTATATACGGGGTTACCGTTGTCATCCTGCGAGATGTCCACATTACCTGAGAACTTTGCCCAGAAAGTATTATACCAACTTTCTTTGCGGAGCAGAGAGTTTAGAATTTCAACATTTGCAATCCATGATTGTGAGGATTCCATTTGTTAATCTCCTGTGTTTTCAGTTAACTATTAAGCCGTCCATAGAGCTTTTGAAGTTCATCCACTGAAAGATTATCGAGAGTATTACGGAGTTCTTTTTGGCTCATATCAGCGACCCGAACCAATTTAGCGTTTTTGCCCGTACCACGAACATCGACCTTTTCAACCTGCTTGGCTGAAGCATTTTGAATGTCTTGTCTGGCTTTACGCTCTCCTGACATTTGATAGTGTTTAGCTACCTTGCTTACCCCAAATTCATCTATCATCGCTTTGTGGTATGCATTCTCGGTTAACAGCCCATTTTCAGTGTATCCCTTCGCACGCTCACTGACAGCAGTGAACTCATCATTGGATATTTCTATCCCATCATCGTTAAAGCGTTGTTTCATTTTAGAGACAAACGCTTCATTGTCACGACCATTCAGTCGTGATTCGAGATGTTCCTGCGTACGTTTATTAATCAGGTCGTTTTCCATTTCCCTAATAAGTTCACGCTGTTTTCCAACAGCATCAACATCATAAGGGTCAATTTCATCCAATTTAGCTTTTTCCGTAGAAATCGCTTCCTGAACATCGTCAGCAGAAAGCCGTTCCAAAAGTTCACCCTCAGACAAATCTTCGTCTTTGGATGTTAACTTACGAAGTTCGCCAATTTCGTTTGATTGTTGCCCAATCATTTTTTGGGCGTCAACGACCAGATTAACGAGGTCTTCTTTTGATTTGTCATGGAACGGTGATGGTTCATTCCCATCGGTGCTGTACTCATCTGATTCTACAGTTTCCTGATTAGATTCTCCCTGGTCTGGGTCTGCATCAGTAGCCGCATCATCCGATTCGCTGCTTATATACAGCTCACCGTCTTTTTCAATAAGATTTACTGAAGGCTCTGGTGATTCCTGTTCTTCGGTCTTCGGTTGAATTTTATCTTCAAGTTGTTGAAGCTCTTTAGTAAGAGCAGGGTCTGTCTGCACTTCACTATTTTGGTTTTCTGCCATTTGTTTTTCCTTTGTTGATTATATTATTTCTCTTTGCTCTGTAAACATTTCTCAAAGCATCTTGTTTTGTATATGGTATTCTACCTTCATATTCGTTTTCAACAACTTTTTCAGGTTTAATAATAGGTATATCTATAATATCATTAAAAGGCATATTTTATACTATCCTAATTTAATACATTTTAAAAATTTATTTAAAATTCTTTTTGTTTCAGTTTTCTTTCCTAAACTTCTCATTAACATAAGAACAGCTTGGTTTCTAATTGTAGCTTCTTGCTGTTCACTCATTTCTTTTTTTTCTTTTTACCCCAACTCAATGGATTAATATTAAATTCTTTTTCATAAAACGCTACTTTTTCTGCCAACTCTTCTCGTTCAGCCCTTTCTTCCACGATATGTTTGCTAAGTAAATCCCCAATTTGTTCATCAGCAAAAGAAACTTTATCTTCCAAGTCTGCCAATCGAGACTCAATCCTCCAATACCCATATACAATGCAACCAGCAAGAAAGAGGATTTGTCCCAACCATTTAATATTAAGGGAAATGACAGCATTATCATCAATAATAGTCCCTCTATAACTGCGAGCTGTTTCTGGCTTACCACTCACTTAACTTCCCAGCCAACGATTGACCAACCTGAATCACAGCCACTTACAATAGTAACCATAAATATGAATAATAAAAAAAGACCACAGGCGGTCAACATTTGTTTAACTGGCGGCATATACTTCATTTCTTTTTTAATAATTTAGCTTTTTTCTTTTTCTTATATACCTTTGAATATTTTTTTATTTTTTGTGAAGATTTTTGAATCATTTTATATTTTCCAGCCATTACTCAGCTCCTTGTTTTGCCCTGTCTTGCCCAAGTTTTTGAGCTTCTAATCTTAATTTTTCTTCATCGGTAACCATACCTCTTTCGGTCTTCATGTTATCCAATGTTTGTTTTGTCGTGTCTAACTCAGATTGGCGTTGTGCAGCTTCGGACTGCATTTGCATAGTCTGGTCAATATATTCAACAAATTTTTCTGAACCAACAATAGGTGCATTTTCTACAAGTGTCCTAATATCAACAAGCTGTGGGTTTATTGTTCCAATGAGATTCGCAAGTGCAACCATTCGATTGAAATTCTCTTCTTTTTGTGTGATATTACTTTCACCTTCATCTAACTCAACATATAAAGATGGATTTCTAACATCATTAAACATTTGCACACCCACATTAAGATTCATTATAAGTTCATTAAAAACACCCTCTTCTTTTACCCTTATAACCCTATCCATCTCTGAATAGACATGATTGAAATTATCTACAAAGTCTTTTGCAAGAACCTTTCTTAAACGACTTAAATTTTTAAAATATGGATTGATTGCAGCCGCAGCCCTTTGAACTTTTTGTTCAAACAAGACACCAGACTCACCACTTCTGGCTGTTTCCCCTTTCATTGCTTCAGATACAAGAGAAACTCTTTGTGCAAATGCAACACTATTTTCCGCATTTAACATTATATCTGGTGGCAAAGAACCAGGAGAAAGTCTTTGAGGTACGATGGAAGGGTTATTTAATTCATAAACCATATTTGGTTGATTGCCTTTCTCCCTGAGAGCTTTTATGGTTTCTTTCTCACGCTTATCAATAAAAACACCACCAGATAATATTTGCGTAACATAATCTCTTACTTGTGACTTTGCTTTATTAACATCGTCTTGAATATCTAATAAATGGTCTACAAGTGATGTTTGTTCATTTATTTGAACATTGTAGTTATAACTCCATACGGGAAAACAATCAAAATTTGATGTTGGTTGTTTCATGTCTTCATCTTTTACAATCAAATTCTTGAAATAAGGAATAATTGTTGTCACATGAATCTTATCTTGATTAAATTCATTGACCATCATTAACGCTGGGTTTTCTTTTCTTAATTTTCTATATTCATTTCTTGGTAATATTATGTAGTCATTACCATCAAATACATTGACCATTTTTATTGTCACTCTTTCCTGCATCTCAAGAACTCTATAACGGTCATTAATTTTATCATAATTTTCAAGATTGGATGAATACGTCTTATCTGTCATTCTTCGTATTGTTTCAGATAATGTTTGATACCACGCCTTCGACCTTTCTACTTTCATATCATACGGGTCGATACTATATTTTTCACTTAAAACATCAAGAGATTCCCACCCTTCTTTTACAAGCCATCGACAATGTTTTAAATCATAATCATTCGCTCTTGTCTCAGGGTCTACATATACTCTAAAATTATTTAATACATCGTATTTAAAATCAAGGTAACCTTCTTCGTTTACTTCCCAACTACGTTGAATCCAACCACCAAGTTTAGTAGTTAATGCATCAATAAACGCTATTTGTAACTTATCTTCCAAGTCTTGTTCATCTATGATTGCATTCCATCTGCCTTGTAATATATCGCTTGCCGCAACCGATTCTACGGTGGTTGGTTTAAATTTTGCTGTTTTACGATTTAATTGCTCGTTCCCCACCAGTGTGCTTATTATGGGTGTAATTATATTATATTTAAGAAGCGGTTTTTTATATTTTTTTGCGTTTGTTCTTTCGTCAGAAGTAAATGTATCACCATTTAAATATCTTACAGCCTTTTCAGATTCTTTTCTTGCATTTTCAAATGAATCACGACTGTACTTCCAGCACTTTAAAACCTTATCCGCTTGTTTGGATAATATTCCAGCTGCATATTGTGAACCAGATGAAGTGTCGTTACTATATGAATCTTTAGCCATTATGCAGTTTTCCAGCTTGTGCTACCAGTTGAATTGTTTTGTCCGATGCGATAACGCCATCCTTTTTTTCTCTTTTGATAAATAGCAAGGCTTGGCAAAACTTTTAAGCTACCATACCTAAGAGCATCATAATGATGGTCATCAGATTTAGTATCAATATCTTCGGGGTCGTTTTCTGCCGATGGTAAATTAGGAAAAGTTTCTATACATTGTAAACAATTTTCTGTAAAACGAATTCTTGGCTCTCCTTCATCTGGAACTTCAAGTCCTTCATACACGATTTTTGCTCCAGCCTTACGGTCATTATTTCCTTTTGATAAAAAGATACCATCATCACTATAAAAATCTGCTGGTGAATACAATGCTCCTTCTTTCTCTGAATGTTTTGTCCAATAGGCTGGGTCTGCTATGTCATCATCAAAATCGTTTGGTTTTAATTTATAATTTTCCCAAGTATATTCGTTTACCAGCTTCACTTGCTTAGAAGCAGAAAGTCCAGTCTCTGTTATTTCATCAAATATAATCATGTTCTGGTCTCTATCTACCGCAGCAAATAAACAAACAAATGGTGCTTTTGTACCATAGTCGTAAAACCTGTAAAGAGTATGAGTATTCTTTTTAAAATGTACACCATATTGGAAATGTGCTTTTGGTATCACATGGTGCATTGGATTCCAGTTTGCGAAAAATGTTCCAGCAAATACATCCCACCTACCTTCCAACCACATCGCTTTTAGGACTGGGTTTAAATTTTTAAGTTTTCTTACATAATTTGGGTCATTTTTTAAGAGGGTAGGATTATCAAACACCGTAGCAGGTATAAAATGATAACTGATTCCTTCTTCGTCTACAAAGGGTTCGCCTGATTTTTGTCTTTGATAATAGACATCAAATTCTTCGCTATACATTGGTTTAGCCGCTGGTATGGGTGGACATCTATCGATGAATTTTCTTTTAAGCCATATGTGTCCAATGTTACCAGGATTCGATGTTAAACATATTTGCGGTTGTAATAGTTCATTATCTGTTCTTGCGGATGTAGATAATTCTTCAATCCAATCTTCAGGAAATTGATTTGCTTCATCTACACCAATAAAATTGTAGTTACCACCGATGTAGTTATCCAATGCCCTTCTATCTTGGCAATGTACCAGATAAATCTTTGCACCCGAAGGAAACACATAGCATTTATTTCTTTCCTGCCATTTAGCGTTATATAACTTATAAAGTTTATCACATTCAGGTTTTAAGTTTCTTTCAAGCTGGGGAAAGGTTCTTCTCATAAGAATACCAATGTAATCGGGAAAATCAATAGATACGGCATCAACAACCGTTTTTACCGCCTTCCCCTCAGCCTTTAGCTTGCGTGCTTCATCAGGTTCAATTTTACGCCTTAATCTTTCATAATGATATGCTCTTGGTATCAATGCAGCCTTCCATGCTAACATCAATGATTTACCCCCACCTCTTGCGCCACCGTAGAATATCCAGTTCGCTTTTGATTTAAGGAACTCTATCTGTTTTCCGTTATGTGGTCTGAATTTAAATTTAGAAGTCATTTCTATTTCTATCTGAATCTTGTATAAAGGCTCTTGTTTTAGGAGCTTCTTGTTCTTTTTCTTTATCAGCTTGCTCCCATGAGCGCACAGCAGCTTGCCAACTCTTCATTTTATTCTTTCCAACCATCCAACCCTTTGATTCATAAAAAGCAATAAACTTTTTTGCATTAACATTATTACTACGTTCTTTACAGTATTCTTCCACTTCTTGCTCTGTTGGAACTTTGAACACCTTTCTTTTTATTTTATTAGATACATTCTTTAATTCTTTATCTTTATCTTTATCTTTAGCCCCTTCTTTTTCTGTGGATGCCCCTTGCATGACCCTTACATGACCCTTGGTAGGGTCATCTATGGGTCTAAACTCTATACCGTATTTTTCTATCCTGTCATAGACGGACTTATGTACCCTATTGTTAAGATTTAATTCATCTGGTGTGGCAACATTATACTGAAATTGTATGAATTTTGGTATAAACCACTTATCATCCCTTAAATACTCAATTCTTTCATCAAATATATTCATTAATTCCTTTTCATCTAACTCTTCACCTATAAAAATACTCATTATTTCAATATCAGGTTCAAAAAATCCTGCATGGTCACATTGACTTATTATATACCACCATACACTCTTATATTTCGGTGATAAACTACGAAACCATTTTTTCTTCCAAATGTCTGTATCAAAGTACCTCTTTGCCATTTGTATTCCTCTCTCTTTTATTGTATGTGTTACTATCTGACTTAATATTCTCTATTAACTCCTGCCTGGTGTTCGCTTCCGCTATCGTAATATATCTACCAGACTTAGTCCTCTTCTGTGCGTAAAACTTGGGCTTTCTCTTCTTTTCCATTGTTATTTAACCACTCCATTACATCTTCTAATTTATAACGTATCAACTTACCACCACTCTCTGTATTATTTACAGCAGTAGGCAATGGATTCTCTTGATTTCTCCACTTATATACACATTGTCTGGATACACCAAGAACATCACATAATTCACTGGTCTTTAATAACTTAACAAGCATATTATCTGTTCCTTTTATAATCTTTTTGTAAAAATCCAGCAGCCAAAGGACTCTCCTTTAATTCAGCATCATAATCTGGCTCTGGTGGGTCTAATTCCTTACCACAATCAACACAATTCAAAGACTCTGGAGCATTTGTATCCTTCTCCTCTGGTTGGTACTCTGTGTTAATATGTTCGCAAAATTCTGTGTCTTTATCAAATATATAAATGTATAATGGTGTCATATCACCCATATAACTACCAGATATATTATAATCAAAAAATTCCATAGCTTCCTCAGAACTCATGTTCCTTTCCAACTTATCAAGCATCTTTCTCTTATCATATACCAAACGACCATTACAATCTATGCCAACAACACAATCATCGTAGCCGTCAGCCTTTAATGTTGAGTCATTACCATATACCTCAACCATATATGTTATGTTTAATGTCATTTAATAACCTCTTTTATTTATTTCTTTTTGTTTCTCTATTCTTTTTTCGTCTTTTATCATAAGGGAAATACCAAGAAATATAAAACAAACAATAAAACCCATAATAAAGCCGATAATAAATTTTAACATACCCTATTTTACAATACTCCTGTAACATTTGTCAACCTGTTTATTTTACCTAAAATATAACAATGTGGTATAAACACGAGGGTGACCCGACCCCCCCAAAGTCTGGGTGGTCTGTCGAGGAGACATTATTTTTTTATTCACGCAGGACATCCTCGGTCAATGCTCCTGATTCCATGCCAGAGTGACTGAGAATGACAATATAATGAGGTATTGCCCTGCTCACCGAGGAGAAACAGCATAACATATTCTTTAAAATGTTATACAATTAACTCCCAAGACCCCAAGCATCCATTAAAGAAGAGCGAGCCATATTTGAGTACACTTATCCCTCATTCCCTATATAGTAATGCATAATAGATGGTATTGCTCTCTCTATATATATATGAATAATTAAATGGTTATCTGGATGCTGTTATCGAGGAGAGATGGTATCTATTACTATATATATGATATAACATTTTATTAATATATATAAAAAAAGTCATTGTAAACGGTTGTAATGTGTGTAATATATGGGGCGGAATTAACCGCACAAAACATGGAGAAATAAAATGAATAAAAAACAATATGACAATATCTGTAAAAAAGTGACTGATAGAATTATCGGTTTTCTTGATGAGGGTGTAGTACCTTGGCAGAAGCCTTGGAAGGGCGGAAGAGCCAATGCTCCTCGTTCAGTATCTACCAACAAAATATACCGAGGAACTAACCTTGGTATCCTATCTTCAGCAGGATATGAATCACCTTGGTGGCTTACCTTCGGTCAGGCTAAGAAACTTGGTGGTCAGGTCAGGAAGGGTGAACGGTCATTTCCTGTGGTATACTGGAAGTTTCATCCAGAAGAGGACTGTGACGGTTACTGGGGAAGTGCATCTGGTTGTGTTGGTGATACCTGTGGTAAATGCAGAGGTACTGGTCGATATAAGCCGTTACCATCTCTCTTCTCGTTCAACGTATTCAATGCGAACCAATGCGAAGGGCTTCCAGAGAAGTATTATCCAGTCATCGAGGACGAGGATGATGTCAGGGATTTTAATCCTGTTGAAGCCTGTGATGAGATAATTGCTAATTATCCTAATCCACCAGAGATATTTCACGACCAGAGTGATAGATGTTTTTACCGTCCATCATCTGATGAAGTACACATGGTCAAACCTGAAAGATTTGTATCTGATGAAGAATATTATTCTACATTCTTTCACGAATTAATTCACTCGACTGGACATAAGACCAGAGAAGCCAGAGAAGGTGTTACTGGTTTGAATTTCTTCGGTAGCCATGAATACAGCAAGGAAGAACTGGTCGCTGAACTTGGTTCAACTTATCTCTGTGCAATAGCAGGGATTGACAGAAGTTCTGTGATAAAGAATAGCGCAAGTTATATCTCATCATGGAAGTCTAAACTTGAAGAGAATACTGACTGGATAGTCTGGGCAGGTACAAGAGCATCAAAAGCCTGTGACCATATACTGGACACTAAATACGAAGGTTAACTGATGAGTCCTGAATGGACGAAACTGGGACAGAGATGTCCCAGTCTTAACCAAAAACATGGAGTTAAATATGATACTTAATATCAAATCAAAAAATGAATATGAAATTTATCTTAGTCAATTAGATAATTTTATTCTTGAATTCGAGAACAGCCAATACTATGGATTTGATGAAAGCAAATTTAAGGATGCTTTCAATAAACCAATAGTATTCATCAGTGATTCTGGTGATGGTGCTGAATATGGAATAATTGCAGGAGAGTTCTATTCATACAATACAATCAAGTTTGTAAATAATAAACTAAAAAAGCAATCAAAAGAACTTCCAATATGGCATTCATCATTAGGTGATTTGAGACACTTTAAATCACAGGTCGCAAGTAAGGATTTTCGATTCATCAATGACATCGACAATCTTCCTGATGCAATAGATGATGAAGAACTACCACCATTATCACCTGATATGAAGGAATTGATAGATACAGTCATAGAATGCAATAAGGATAACGAAGGTTAACTGACGAGAGTTTAATACTCGAAACGGGGACTTGTTCCCCGTCTTAACCAAACATGGAGTTAAAAATGCTAAATAAAGTAGACAACAAAACGGTAATTGATGCTATTGATTATTTTTTTGGTGAAGGAATGATTGAACAGATGAATTCAGATGAAAGGTATTATGTTAAAGCTTTAATTAATAAAATAGCAAATATCTACAAAATCAAACTACAATGGGATAACGATGATGATAACGAACAGGAGAATATATAATATATATATATAATAAGCGCAGTATGGTACTGGGCAGGTTCGATTCCTGCCCTGCGCTCTGTAGCATGGTGCTACTAATTGAAAATAACATGGAGTTAAAATGAGAATAGTAACTAACACAAACAAACTACATCAGAAAGCAGTTGATGTTGCTGTTGGGGATATATCAAAAGCATTTAGTACATTGCTCACGAGAACTATCCATCAGCGCAAAGGTGCAGTCGGGTTTGCAGGAGTCCAGGTCGGGATGAAGGAGAATGTATTTTGCGCCCTGATTGATGGTAAATGGAAACTGTTTGCCAATGCGAAGATAATCAGTGAGAGTTGGAGCAAGGTTAGTTTTACAACTGATGTGGAAAGATGTCTTTCATTGCCTAAAAAAGCATTCAAGGTAAAGAGATATAATAAAATAACAATCAGATACCAGAACGCCAAAGGTGAGACCCTGAAAGAATCTTTTGAAGGGTTCAATGCCAGAGTAATTCAGCATGAGATTGACCACCTGAACGGCATCCTGATTTGTGATAAATAACATGGAGAACAAAATGAAAAACATAATTAAAAACTGGGGATTAGGTCACTATGATGAAGATATAAATATTATATATCTTATCACAATGATTTTAATCATGGCGTTTGCACTGCTTAAAATAATCCTTGCATACTAACGTAAACAACTGTAAACTAAGTAACATTAAACATGGAGTTAAAAATGAGTAAAACAATATCTTACTGGAATGGAAATGGTAAATATCAAAAAGAATTTGATGTCTTTTGTGATACGTTTGTTCCTGTTCGTGGAAGGGCTAAAACCAACAAAGGAAATATAATAAGGGCATTACAATACCTTTGGTACGAATATTGTAATAACGGCAATATCAATATTGTTGGTAAAAAGGCACTGGTCAACAGAGGTGAAGAATCTTGTTATGATATTAAGTACAATGTACCAAACATATCTGGCGAACTAAGTGCTGTTTGTGATTTAATACTTGGTCGCAAGTCGTCTGAATATAATTATAAGCAAGATGAGTTAGATGTGTATAATAAATTAACTGATAAATGCGTAGAGTATATTTTAAAAACATC
>TARA_R100000700_G_scaffold8860_1_pt1 | contig 14751 bp, 18 predicted proteins | sample TARA_R100000700 | Tara Oceans TARA_R100000700 (sample SAMEA2622810) | marine metagenome | biome: marine biome (ENVO:00000447); feature: marine epipelagic mixed layer (ENVO:xxxxxxxxx); material: "saline water (ENVO:00002010), including plankton (ENVO:xxxxxxxx)" | depth 120 m | reverse complement strand
TTAACTACACTTGCCCTTACTACTTTCATTGGATTAGGTTCTTCTCCTTGCTCAATACAAACTTCTTCCCAATCATTGCCTAACCACATGGCCAGAGCAAAACGCATACCATCAACAATAGAACTTGCTCCTCTTATGTATGATCTTGCTTCCATAGAACTTTCTACACCGACTAAACCAGACTTACTAAAATGATGAATTGATAATGTGGTACAACCAAGTTGCGCTGAAATACTGGCACAAAAAGAACACCACAGTTGAGCCGATTCATTACTACTGCTAATTGGTGAACTAGCTCCAACAAACGCCTGAATTGGATCAAAAACGACCAATTTTAAGTCTGGTATGGTTTTTAATTCTTCGACTAACTCCGTTGCTTGTGCAGTAATATCATCTTCATTCAACAATATCATGGGCCTACCTCTATCGGCTATGGTGTAAACAAAAACATCATATAAGGCATTAAAACGACTACCCATTGGGTCTAATATATCTATCCGTCTATGTATTTCTTCTTGGTTATCTTCGGAACTTAAAATAACGGAGTTACCAGCTTCTAAAATATTTTTTCCCAAGAATGTCCCATTACCATTTGCGATATTCAAAGCTAATTGAAGGGATAGAAAGCTTTTTCCTACCCCTCCAACGCTAGAAAAAACTCCAGGTGATGATAAAGGAATAAGACGATCTACTAAAAAACGGACAGGAGGAGGGCTGCCCACTAAATTTCTAATAGAATATTGTCTTATCCCTAAACCACCACCCTCTATTTCTAGCTTTACAGCTTCTAATCCTTGTTCTAAATGTAGATCATTAAAATCACCTACATCCGAAGGCAGTCTAATTAAGCAATTAGAAAATGCAGTAGCACATTCTTTTGCTTTTTGCTGACCAACCCCACTTTTATCATTATCAAAACAAATATAAATCTTTGCATTAGCGATCTTGCGTATATTCTCTATCGCTTTCATTCCAAACATAGCCGAGAACACAACCAAAACTGGAATATTGGTCGCTTCATTAATAGAACTACCTGTAGCAACGCCTTCACAAATAACTACAGTTTCTAAATCGGCCAATCGGTCTAAAGAAAAACCAATCGGAAATACATTTCCAGATACTTCTGAGGCAGAAACGAATCTTTTTTCACCCTTTTTACTAATGTACTGTAGAGAACGCAATTCGTTTCTTGTAGAATAAATGGGAACTATTAAATTGCCGTTTAATTCCTTCAACCCTAAATTTTTATTAACTTTTTTAACATCCAAATACTGATGCTGAGTAACATATTGCAACGAGCCAAACCTTTCTTTAACTTCATCAGCAACCTCTTGTTGTCTGGTCTTTTTATCTTCTTCCCTTTTTTGTACAGCCTTATCCAATTCGGTTTTTAGCCGTTGTTTGTCAGCAGACGATAAAGTATTTACATCAACAGAAGACCATTTCCCCTGTATGCCTGTTCTCCAATTACCCCATGTGGCCCAGCCCAATTTATTGTTTTCATTAAAGACATACCAACCAGATTTTTCATTAAATTTGTCTGGCCTGGTATTTAAAGAAGCGCCAACAGATACCCTAACCAGTTCACCAGAGTTGTTAATAAAATCAACTCGTAATCCATCGGCTTGCATTTGTGCAATGCAATCATCAACAGATTTACCTTTGCCCTTAAATGCAAAGTTTTGATCTAAGACTAAGCCTTCGCTACCAAATATTTTAGTGAGATCAGTCATCCGAACTTCTCGTATCGAGAAGTCCTTCGCTTGCTAGTGCCGATTGGTGATTCATATATTCCCTTATCGCCCTACCAAACAATGCCAGACGACTTGTTCTATCCCACTTAAGCATGTTTGGTGTGTTTTCTTTCTTTGCTAATTGCATAAAAGTATCACCTGTATTAGTAACAGCGTAATCTACTCCCTGTTCGCTTGTGATAGATGTGTTTGGCAATTTGTCTCCTCGTTGTATTTTTTCTTTAAGTTTATCTTGGTGTTCCATGCTGCAACATCCGTACCAACGACCCCCTAAGTGTAACAAGTACCCTTTAGATGGAGCTAAACAATAGCTACACAAAGAAGGTCTATTAATTCTAATGTTGTAATCAGAAAGGTACTGTTTCATTAACAGCACTATCTTTTTCTTCACTATTTGGTTTTGATGTAGTAGCTGGTTGCCAAGCATTACCAAAATTATCAACTATCTCAAGATAACCTCTATCGTTTCTTTTTAATTCACAAGAAACTGATTTACCTATTAGTTGATTGGTGTGCTTAAGGCCCCCAGATAAACCACAAGCTCTAGCAAATTTTTTTATACACTCTCTTCCTATTTCTACATTTTTTGGGTCGTTGTGTTCCAAGCAAAATAGCGCTGAAACAATAATGGTGGTTCCTTGTATTTCAAAGAGAATTTTCATACCCACATAGCCATTTTTACCTTCAACCCTGTCGTCTTCGGGGTCGCCAGCATAATCTAAATTATATCTGCCTTCTTCTAATTTGCTTCCACCACTAGACGAACCTTCTTCGTCTAAATCTATATTGTAATCGGTTAAATCTGTCATTTTTTTCTCCTGTATTATTAACCTAAATCGTAAACGTGATAATCTTGTAAATAATCTTGTAACCAGACTACCAACTCCTGTATTTCTTCTAACGTTGTTATCGTACCAGAAGGATAAGCGAATTCTTCGTATGGATCGATTTCGATACGAAGATCGATTGTTCTCTCTATACGCTCTAGGGATTTAACTAGCTTATCAACTTCTGGATTTATCATTTTGAAATCATTGCCTCTCTAATCACATTCCAATCAAATGGCATTTCAAAATCAAGACCATACCTATTCTTTGCAAGAAAAGCTGGTCGTTCTTCCGTATAAATAACTCTATCTCCTGAAACTGCTTTAGTTTTAGTTTGTCCGTTCTTGCCCTGAACTTTTACTGTTCCAAGTTTGTAATTAGTAAAGAATACGGCATCCGAAAACTCTGAAATTAAAGCTGCACTTTTAGCATGGAGTTTAAGTTGGTTTTGGTCGAAATCTTCAATCTCTGGATTTACCACACGCTTAACTACGTTGTGGCATATCTGCAAGATTGTCATCTTCTTTTCATTTCTGAGAACATTCAACATATCTAAATATTCTCTCCAGTATTTGAGAACCTCTACATAACCACGCCCATAACCGGGCTGTTCGACTGAAGCCCAATTATTGTCTTCACAAATCTGCGTCCACAACAAAGGTTCTAACCAATCTAAAGAGTCAACTACTAAAGTCTTATATTCGTGATCCTCGTTAATTAATGATTGTAAATTTTTTTTCACAGCGGAATAATCTTCTGCTAAAGGAAAATGATCTACTTGTATTTTTCCTAACCCGTCTTCTGTTAGTAAAAATATAGGGGCATTCATTGAAGCTCCAAAAGAAGACTTACCTACTCCAGCGCCACCGAATAGAATTATTCTAGGCGGTTTTAATTCATTTGTTTGTCTTATCGCTGCTAGACTCATCTTTTACCCCCTTCGTCTTCTTCTATTACCTCAACATTATCTTCTTCAGGTTTGTTGATTTCGTTTTCCATTATCCAATTACGTCTGCGTTCAGCATTAGCTAGGTTATCTTGTATATCTAACTGCAAATTAACTAATGCTTCATTCATTTTTGCTAATTGCACCTGATAATCCAATAGTCTTTTGAATTGAATTTTTCCATCATCAGAAAAACCTTCATTTACATCTATATCTATTGTTTCACCATCTTCTTCATAACGGAAAGTTGGTTTAGGGTTTTCATTTGAATCGTCTTTGGTATCTACCATGTTTTTTCTCCATAAGTTTGTATGTCTCACATTTATTATTTATTTTTGCGGGACAAAATTTACAATGATCGCCTACATTGTATATAGGCTCCTCTTCAAAAGTAGCGTCTATCGCTGGCTTTAAAATATCGTAACCCCAGTCAACCAAATCGGTTGCTGAAATATCCCAGCTTCTAATCGGTCCGTCTTTGTGAAAACCGAGTGGCTGTACTATTGTTAATTCTATTGTGGTATTTTCATTGGCATATCTTGATGCAGCACCAAGGCCATAAATCATAAGCTGAGTATTGTCTTGCACATCTACTGGAAACTTTCCAGATTTTAAATCTATAACCGCTATGCGATTAGTTTTCTTTCCTATAATAACTGCGTCCCCTGTACCCCAGCAGTCTTCGCTTATTTCATCTATGCGTAATTTTTCTTCTATTAATAATTTGCCGTCTAATTCTTGTGTTCTTGTTTCAACATAATGCACATACGTTTCTGCACACTTAATCATGTCTTTGGTTACTGTTACTTCAAAGTCATCATAAACTTCTGTTTTATCTAACCAATAATCACTTAATGACGCATTTTCTAAATGCCCTTTGAGAAGCATTTCAACCATATTGTGTACTATGGTTCCTGACGCTGCTGCATAACTAGACGAATATGGAATGTCTTCTGATAGTTTTATAGAACCTGGACAGGACGTCCACCTCTTTGATGCGGATGGACTCCTTGATGCGTGTGCTGCCACAATTTGATCCTTAAATTGATGGTTTATGTCATAAGTTGTTACCAACACGATGCTTCTCCTCATAATCCTCTATGTCATCTAAAGAGTATAAAATCTTTGGTAATTTATAATATTTTGGACCCTTTCCCTGACTTCTTTTATTTGCTAATGTTGAAAGAGTTTCTCCCTTCCAACGTGCTGACAATTCTTCTGGAGTCAAAAATTTCTTGTTGTTATCTTTTTGAATATTTCCCATACCTTCCCATTTCTTCCTCTTTGCAGTATTATACCCACACAAGTTACTATTAAGTCAAGCGACTGTGATAAAAAAGTTTAATTAAACAACATAAAATTTATTGAGAAAATTTATAAAAGAAAAAAGTTTTTAAAAATTATAAAAAGATTTATGAAAAAAAAATTGGCAAGCGATGAACAAGTTAGAGGCGACCATTATAAAAACAAAGGCATACAACCTTTGGAATATATTTATGCAAATAATTTAAGCTACTGTGAAGGAAATATTTTGAAATACATTACAAGAAAAAAAGAAAACAAAGTTGCAGACTTATTAAAAGCAAAACATTTTATTGATTTAGCATTAGAGATAGAACATGGACGAGACTCTGATGGAAATTGGCTGGAAGCCGATACAGAAGAAAGATTTCCTAAAACCAATGTGGAAAAACCATGAGTGAATATACATCAAAAACAAAACTAAACGGCATGTCTTCATCTTTAGAAGATTCTCCTTGCATTTCTGTTTGTAACTTGTCTTACGGAACTAGTGATAAATGTGTTTGTGGCAGAAACTTCAAGCAAGTATGTGAGTGGCAAAAGTACGACACAGTACAAAAAAAGATAATCGTTATGAATGCAATAGAAGATGCTGAGTCTTTTCCAAGACAAAAGCTAACCTTCTTAGCAGATGAATACGGAATATCTATTGATGCAGCAAAGAAAATCTTTGTGATAGATCGTTTAGAACAAGAGCATTAGATAATAAAATATTATCCTTCCATCCAGAGCTTTTGAATATAGTCACCGACCACCTGACTACTTTCTTGAGCCGTTTCTGGTAAAACTTTTTGGTATCGGTCAAAAGATTTTCTATCTGCGTGTCCCATTAAATTTCCACCCAATTTATCATTACGCAACGCATCAAAAGCAAACGTCCCAAAAGCGTGTCTTAAGTCGTGATAATGTAAATCGGGACAACCAGCACGCTCACGCACTCCTCTCCATAACTTTTTAGGGTCCTTTACTCCGATAATATATTCACTATCTCTTTTTAATTTATTAACAATGTTAAGAGCTTGTGTAGATAGGTAAATTGTTCTTGGTTGTCCACTCTTATCAGTTTTGTGTTTTTTAAGAGTAATTTTATTGTCTTTTAAGTCCGTCCACTTTGCAGATGCCAGTTCTCCCTTTCTTGCACCAGTTAAAATAGATAACCAAATAAAGGAAATAGATTTAGACCATTTGCCGTCTTGTTCCTTGGCCTTTAGATTTAATTCTTCAACAATTTTTCCCAACTCTTTTTTTGTTAAATACCTGTCTCTTTCTTCCTCCTGGTTCTTTCTGATGTGTGTAGCTGGATTGGTATCTACTAAGTCTGATGAGATAGCGTTGTTATAAATAGCACACAATAATTCCACAACCCGATTAGCTTGATACTTGTAATCTTTTGAAATATTTCGATGTAATATTTTAATATCTCCTCTCTGGATATTTTTAGCATTTTTTCGACCAATAGTGGGTTTGATGTGCCTATTGTATATATTTTCTATATCAGAGGGTTTATCTTTGTTTATGCCATTATTCATAGCGCCCTTAACTTTTCTGCTTCTACAATCCTCTAAATAATCGTGGAAAAGGTCATTTACTGTTAAACCAGTAGAAGTCTCAAACGGATCAATTCCACTTGCTACCTCTCCTAGTAGTTGTTTGGCTTTATTTCTTACAACATTAATTGGTGTATCTAGGCTTGCAATTCTTTTGTCTCTATAAGAACTATTGGTGACGTTTAAAACATCTTCATAATGTAAATAATAACCCCTGTTATCATATTTACGCAGTCCATTTACTTGTTTGTCTGGTTCATACTTAGCCATTTAATCCTCCTCTGTCCCTGATCTGTCCCTTCCAAAACATACATTTAGTGGTAAAACACAGTAATAGTCAGTAACTAATAGTAAAGTATATTTGGCTGATTTACAAGCTATTTTCTGCGAAAAACATGGTCGGGGAGAAAGGATTCGAACCTTCGACCCCCTGGTCCCAAACCAATGGCTCTGTCTATTTTATGGCGGATTTTAAGGATTTATTTATTTAATTTATTGCCGTCCCTTTCTGGTCCCCTTGTAATTTTAATGCTTCATACAAAGATTCTTTACTGCATTTGTTTCGCATATCATCATCGTTTATACGAATAGAGTTTTGTTTCATGGAAGGAATAAAAACTACATTCATGTACTCCAAACTAAAAAGGGCAAATATATCTACTTGCCCTTTCTTGTATTCTCGGTCTTTTGTATGGGACCCTCGCCTCATATCAAACCTCCAATTAAGATGTCCCTTTTCTCTTTTGGATTTTGTCTTAACTTGACACTTATATATATGGTCTTCGTGTTCAAACAGGATGTCTGCGTGAGAGCCATGAGGAAGAACAACTACTGAGTCAGACTCAAGAGAAAGAACCGAAGCTGTGAAATATTCTCCGCATCTACCGAGCCTTTCCGTTGCTCTTGTCATAATGACTATTGTTGTTCATTTAACAACTGATTGAGTTGATTAGTTCCCGTCCTAATAGTTGATCCGCCTAAAATATCTTGATAGGTGTTTCTTAGCTTTCCTGTTCTTTCTAACTCTTGCATCAACCTTAATATTTCTAATTGCTTATTTGGATTTTGTTCTAGTAAAACATTACCAACATCTCTTGATGTTCTTTCTAATGGGTTAGAAACAATATCTCTAGCCTTTGATAATAAACCAAATTGTGACCTAATACCTGCTGCTCCAGTTGGTTCGTTAGCTGCAACTACTGCATCTGAAATGATTTGAGAAACCTGGTCTGCATCAAAAAGTTTTTCTGCTGTGTTAGAGCCACCTGTTACTTTTTGAGTATTTTTAAGTATATTTGCTTCTCTTACTAATTTGTTAATAAACTGATCTCTAGCTTCTTCATTACCAGAAAATAGAATAGAAATTTTTTGCTGTGTATCTGGACTGTTAAATATTTTTTTTACGACATCTTGGCTATCAGACATTCTATTAATGTCTTTTAATATTTCTTCAAACACACCAATCCTAAAAGCATCTTGCTCGGCATTTGTTTTAAATTTTGTAAACTGTTTATCAAAAGATATAGCTGTTGCAGATGGTTTTTTAAATTTAACGCCTAAATCATAAGCATCTTTAAGAGCAAAGCTATCAGCGGCTTGGTTTAAAGCGCTAACATATTCATCACCATCAACGGACTCTTTTAATAAATTTCTAAAATTATTAGCTATAGTTTTTCTTGGCCCAGCCATTTGTTTATTAATACTTCCCTTCATAACTTGCTGAAAAGTTTTTTGATCTGCTACTCTTTTAATTAAATCTAAAAACTCTAAGGGTAATGTTTGACTTACATCTATAACTTTTCCCTTTTCTTTTATTAAAAGTTTGCTGAGTTTTGGTATTGCTACAGGACTTCCACCTTTTGCAACAATTTTTTGATTATAAAGTTTTATTGCTTCGCTATAAGCATTTCTTAAAATGGGATCAGCCTCTAAATACTTATAAACCTCTAAATTATTTATGCTTTGATTTTTTGCAAAGGCTTCTTTGTATAAGGGAGCAAGTTTTTTATCTATTGTATTTACAATATCGCTAATTCCAGATTGTAAATCTATTCCTTTAGTTTGAATTGTTTGATTTGCAGTATCATCCAATGTGCTTAATACTCTAGTTGACTGTATATTAGGCGTACTTCCTGAACCCATTGCTGATGCTTTTTGCTCCATTGTTCCAGTTGTTCTTTCTGTCAATGTCTGCCCAATATTCATTCCCGGCACTCTAGTATTAATGCCTCTTAGTTTTCTATTAACAGCATCTCCACCATAATCAGCTAATATTTCTACAGGAGTAATTCCCTCCAACGCATCTGCTGATACGTTGTCTTGTATTTTTTGTATAACTTGCTCTACTGGTATTTCATCTTCTGCAAATTGATTTGCAATTATTTTAATGGCTTTTTGTTCTTCTTTTGTAAAATTAGTTTTTTTAGTAACTGCATTTTTTATAGCATTGTAACCAGAGCCTAATACTTTTTGACCGCCAGTTAAAACGCTGGGTGTTGCGCCCCCAATAACTGCACCACCAGTAGCTCCAACACCAGCACCTAAAGCTCTATCAGATAAATCTCCTTCACTATAACCAGCACCAGCAACCCCACCTTGTAAAGTTCCTATCTTTCCAGCTTCAAAACTTTTTGATAAAAGACCACTTCCCGGTTTTGCAATTTTTCCAGCTAACAATGGATTGCTTAATATTCTAGCACCCGTGGCAGCAACTCCTGTTGAGCTTGTTCCACCTGTAAATGGAGTTAATAGTAATGATGCTACAACAGGTAAAACAGAACCAGTAATATCTGCTGCCAAAGCTGTCTTAGGGTTTGCTTGTTGGAATGATTTTAATTTACTTCTTGAGTCTTCAACTCTTTTATCAAAAGCGTCATTAAATGATTGGTCTGTGAAAACACTATCAAAAGCCGCTCCTACGCCAGCACCTATTTCATCAGAAGTACCAAGGGTTAGTCCTTGTAAAACATTTCTAGTTATACCACTGGCCATGCCAACGTCTGTAGTAGGGGCTTTAATTTGACCTTTTGCTATTGATTGTTTTAATAATTTTTGTTTTTCTTCTTCTGGTAAATCATAAAAGTTTTCTACATCAACAATAACAGTTCCGTATTTTTTTGTTTTAACTTCTGTTGCCATTATTCGTACTCAATAATCTCAAAATCATTTGGTGTATATTCTCTAGTTAAGTCTAAATCTCCTAAGTTAAAATCTAACCCAGCAAAAACCATATTTGGATCAAAACCGATTACACTATAACTAACCTCTTTACCTGATCTATAATTATTATAATCTTCAACAAGTCTATTGGCAGTTTGTGATGCTAGATTAATCATGTTTGCTTTAACCCGTGGTGTAAAACCTTTTCCCTTGCTTTTATTTACATACATCTTAAAATTTTCTAAAGCTCCTTGGAAATTTCCAAATGTTGAAACCTCTCCTTCCCTTACAACCGAATCATCTAGTTGTTTTATAAACTTAATCATTAAAGCGTAAGAAGCAGCGCCATCAGCACTCTGAGCAGCATCTAATAATTGTTGGAAATTTTTAACACCCCTATTGGCTGCTTCAAAAGTTTTTCTTTCGTCTTTTTGAGTGCCCAAAATATCCTTAGTGGTTATTTCGAAACCTTGTTCTGGTACTTCAACACCGCCAAATACTTTTGTTCCATCATCAACATAACGATAAAAACCATCAGCAGCTTTTTCATACCTTCTATCAGATTGATTTTTTTCTTGCACAACATTTGGTAAAACTCTTTCGCCTGAATCTACAAAATAATTATATCCATCAGCTCCTTTTATGGTTGTTCTTTTATTGTTACCCCTTCCCAACATAGCTATAACGCCTTTAGAACCAGCCAAAGTGTACATATCTTTATATGGCGCACCTTCTGGTGTTTGTATAAAAGCCTCTATTGCTTTTTTTTGTCTTTCGTTTTCTTCATCAACCTGTCTCTGTCTAATCTGATTTTGTATTAAAGCCATTCTTTGAGTATCACCAGACTGTTGTGCGCCAATAAGATTCATTGCTTCACTAAACTTTTGTAAACCTTCGACTTGCATTTGTCTTCTATCACCTTTTGGTAAATTTAAAAATTGATCTGCTGGCATACGATTATCCATGCCGTATTGACCAAAAGCACTTCCTATTTTTTGAAATATATTTGCCATTTATAAAGCTCCTTAATTAAACTGGAAATAAACCCATAAATGAACTTATGCCTTTAGCAGCACTTCCTAACTGATCGAAAAAACCAGGTTTGTTAGTGGCAGTCGTTTGTGTTTGCGTAGGCAATGCACTAACTCCTTGAGCTAATAACCCAAGTTGTTGTGGTCCATAGCCAATAGCTCGCATAAATTCGCCGTAACCAGCATCCATACCGGCTTGTTGCATTCCTTGTTGTTGACGACCAATATTAGATAGTAAACCTAAGTTTCTGTATTGATCTCCTAGTAATCCAGATTGTATGCCAGACCTAAATCCTCTGTCTCGCATTGCCAGATTAGAGGCTGTATCAAAACCAGATCGCCTTAGATTACCAGCTGTTCTCGCAGCTTGATCAGCAAAGTTCCTATTCGTTTCTGCCTCTAGTATTCCAGACCTTGATCCACCAAACGCATTAGCACCAATAGCTCTGTCTTGATCACTTTGTAATCGTATCTGTCTTGCTCTGTCTAAATCTGAAAGAGTTTGATCTATTACTTGGTCTGTATAAGGGTTTTGGAATGATTCAATATCCAAAGGCTGTGATCCCATGTCTGATAATAAACCTCTTGGGTCATACGACATTGAATCCGTAAACATTCCTCTGGTCGCATCAAAGCCTTGTAATTGGTCTGGATTAAAACCAGCTACCCTGGGTCCTGTGTATGGCACAAAGGGTTGTGATGCTATTGATTGTGCTTTCCCATACAAATCTTTATAGATCGCCATTTGTGTTGGGTCTGTTGTTGTGGTTGTTGTCTTTTTTCCTTTACTCATAGTTCTTTCCGAATCATATATTCTTGTTCAAAGCCAAGATGTTTAATTTTCTTATGCCATCCTTTACGACCTCCGCCATAAAGTCTTACGCATCCAAAATATTTTGCAAACTGTTCCAAGCTAGGAAGCATGGATTGTAGTTCCTCGTAATCACCTCCGCAGAACAATAAGTTCAATGCTCGAAGGCGAGGATATTGAATTATTTCCGTTATCATAGCTGATTTTTCACCATTCCATAAGTGAAAAGTTCCACTTCTGATGCCGTCTTCAACATCCTTTATATTATAACAGTCAGTATGTTTTAATGCCCTTATTATATAAGGCTTTGCGTGTTCCCATCTATACTCAAACTCGTCTTTATACTGTAGAGGAGGTTGATAGGTTTCCGCTATTATCGACACTGACTTTATATTTTGTTCCATTTGGACTCACCAAGACCAATTCTGTACTGTCTTGTCCGTTTACTTCTATTCTTTCACCTTTATTAAAGGTAATCCCTGTTTGATACTCAATCTCTGAGATTAAGTATGTTTGATAATCTTTATTGTATTGCTCCGAAGGCTTAATAAATGTACGTCTTGCCATTATCTACGCCCTCTCTGTTTAACATTCAAACGAATATCGCCTACTTGAAAAGATTGATCAGTTGATCCTGTTACTTTCATTTGTACTTCTCTTGCTGTAAATCGTGCATCCGTATAACCATCTGTTGAATCAAAGGAGAATGATCCAAAATCACTTTGAGGACCAAGAGGTGTATAACGACCTGTAAAACTTAGCGTAACACCAGGTAATGTATTGGCCTCTGAGTCAGGAATAATTTGATTTACTTGTACGCATTTATCTCCATTACCTATTTCAATGGGTCCTGTTTTAGCAAAAGGTACAGCCGAACCTAGGTTGGGAGAATTAAATAATTCTATACTTTCGTGCTGATAAACAAACCCATCATTGTCACAAGCAATAGGATAATCAAATACACCTTGGTCGATGTAACATCCTCTATCCATTGATCCTACGCTCCATGAATTCTCTAAATAATTCCAAATAACATATTTGTTTGGTTTTAAACTATCAGCCGAAGGGAAGAACCACATAATTTCATTAAAGTTTGAGTTATGTCCCCCAGCTATTGTTTTACGTCTTCCATAATTAAGATCGTCAAATATATAATCATGTACTTCACAGGGTAATTCTTTAACTGCGCCATCAAAAACAAATAAACTATTCTCACCCATCCATGCCAAGAAATTACCAGCACTAACAATAGACCTAGAGCTTACCACTTTGCAATTCGTTCCAGCATCTTGAATGCCGTATAAAAAAGGGCTTCCTGTGTAATACATGCGCCCGATCCCGGTGTCAGTAAAGAGAATAATATCTGTCTGCCATTTCTCGGCAGCTATTACCCTACCGCTTGAGGGGACGTTTAAATCACCAGCTGTATTTGTTGCTGCTGCTGTCCATGTTGTATTATCTTCTCGGTCCGACCATGCTACTTTTCTTGGATCACTTCCTGAACCAAGGGCAACCATGTGACGTTCATTAGTAATAATGACACCAGAGTTTCCTGTCGGCGCATTCGTAACAACTGTTGCTATGGTGTCAGGTACATTAACCCCTTGTCCATGCGGTCTCCATTTATAAATCTTGCCATCCGAAGAACAACAAAAGATTAAATGTTCACCCCAATTATCAAATGAAAAACTGTCGGTATCAAATAATAAACCAGACGTTGATCTAGCATCACCATAATCTTCCTTTCCATATTGATATGCACCAAATCCCAAAGGGTCGTTTGCAGTATCACCAACAAAACCGCTTGGTGTTATATCTGTCCATGCGTCTTGATTTAGAACATATACCTTGGAGCGAGTACCAACTGCTAAAATTTTATTTCCGTAGTTGTCGTTCCATGCGTGCATTCCTGTTGGAGTGCCAGTTAAAGCTGTACTTTTTAATTTCTCCCACCCACCAATAGGGCGTAAATGTCCGTTTTGGAAACGAATTAAATCCCCATCGGTCCAACGTCCTTTATTAGAGTACGTTGTACCATTGGTTACGATTCCAGCTGGCGGAGTAATTGGGAGTAATGCCATATTACCCAGCTAATTCTTTAGTAACAGATGTAGGTGTTATTTGTTCTGCGATGTTAGCATCTAATCCCGATTTAATACTTGCAACTTCATCAGCGCCCATAGCACTTTCTACCCAACCCTGTACATCGGATGATGTAACACTAGCAAACGCTTTAAAGTTTGAAAGGTCTGAGGTGTCTATTACTTGGGTTCCATAAGAAGAAGATGAGTAATACTCACCATCTGAGTCTTTATTAGTATCATCGGTTGCTTTTAATCTCCAATGAACATCGTAGATTACATCACTTTTACTATCTTTAGTTGGGTATGTATCAACTGTTTTAACATCCCAAACATATCCTATTGCCATTTTTTTTCTCCTTTAAGTTATGCACTTTCCAGTGCGGTTATACGATCTTGTAAAGATTTTATAAGATCATTTTGTTCTTGAACGGCCTTTATTAATGGGGTTACTAATTTAGAGTAATCCATTTGATAATAGCCTTCTTCATCTTGTGTAACTGCATTAGGTACAAAATCTTTTACTTCTTGTGCAATCAAACCTTCGTCTGATTCACCATTAGATTTCCAGTTATATGCAACTGGATTTAGTTCATTTACTACTTCTAATCCTCTTGCCTCACCAGTAATGTCTTTTAATCTTGAGTCGGAGGAAGTGTTATATGTTGTTCCAGATGATGTTACTGCAACGCTTCCCACTGTAGGTGGGGTTGCGTCTTCGTGCATAAACACTAATGCACTAAGAGTTCCGCTGTTGCTCTTTTTAATTGTAAGAGCCTCTGATCCAGCAGTAGTCATGTAGTAAGCGCCAGAATTAAAAATAACGTGACCAACATCACCTATAGTTGTTGCTGTTTTACCTATTAATAAGTTATCAGAGCTATCAATCCTCATGGCTTCGCCAGTAGTATTGTCAACACAGAAATTCATAAAGCCAGAGTTTCGGCTATAGCTTATATAACCTTTATCATCATCTGTAGCGTCACCAAACCTAAGTCTAGCTTCTTGATCGGCAGCAGATTCTATTCTAATTTCTGCCTCACCACTCGATGCTTTTGCGTGTAAAATTGTATCTGGCGAAGTCGTTCCGATACCAACTTTATTATCACTGAAAACCATATGAGGACCACCTCCGTCCCCATCTGCATAAATACTTGTTATAGTTCCATTATCGTGAAAAGCACCTCTAAATGTGCCACTAGCGTTATGTAAATAATACCCACCAGATGATGTATCTAATCTAACTTGAGAACCTACAATGTGTGCTGCTTGTGCTGGTGAACTCGTTCCTAT
>TARA_R100000700_G_scaffold25387_1_pt1 | contig 14783 bp, 3 predicted proteins | sample TARA_R100000700 | Tara Oceans TARA_R100000700 (sample SAMEA2622810) | marine metagenome | biome: marine biome (ENVO:00000447); feature: marine epipelagic mixed layer (ENVO:xxxxxxxxx); material: "saline water (ENVO:00002010), including plankton (ENVO:xxxxxxxx)" | depth 120 m | reverse complement strand
GTTGATTTAGCGTAACTAATAGCTTTATTTAAATTAGATTGATTATCATCAAACTTTTTAAGACCAGCATCTGCTAAAAACTCAGCTAGTGCTTCAGCAAGTGGACCATTTGAATCATATTTATTGGTAACCTTCTTCCTGTCTACATTGCCATTTTTATCTAATGGAACTTTACCATCTTTATTTTTTGCATAACCTGCTCTTGGATTATATCCAAAGTCTAAATACTCCTTTGGTAATGTTGTCTCTATGCTATCAACTAATTTTTTAGCATTTTTATTTCCTTGTTTAGCAGCCTCAAATATGGATGTTACAAATGGGTGAGCTGCCTCATGAAACAATGTGTTATCATTAGCCAACTCAAAGTTTACATGCATTGTTGCTTCATTACCTAGTCCACTCTCTAAATTAAATCCATTTCCACCCATAGCTAAATACATGGCTTCTGTTGGACTTTTGCCCTGGTTTATAAAATACTCAACCTCTGAGGCAGTATCTTGATGAATAATTATATTTTGCCCTTGGGACTGGAATAAATTTTTAGCTTGTCTTAGTATTCTGGCTTTTGCTTTATATTCTGCACCCTCAAGTTTGTCGTACTCCTCTATTAAGGAGTCTATATCAGTTCCCTCTCTAGAATCAAAAAGTGGTTTAGTAGATCTCTTATCGTCTTTTATGTTTTCTTTTTTATCCCTCTTAGATTGATTAGATTTTTCTTGTTTAGACTTCTGTGATTTTGTTTCGTACTCCTGACCAAGTTCACTTATGGCCTCCTCTATCATTTGCTCCACGTCCTCCATTGTTATAACATCAATACCACCTTGATTAACTATATCATTTGTTAATTTGGTAGCTGCAGCATTAAATTTAACATCGCTATCTGTTAACACATTGAGTCCTTGAATTTCGTTAACCTTATTTAAAAACTCTCTTTGTGATATTTTACCTTCATTTCTTCTTTTTTGCAATCTTTTAAGTTTGGAAATAGTTTTATCTTTATCTACTATAAGGTCTCCAACATTATCATCAATAGTAATTACACCACCTAAAGATCCTGAGTCATCTTTATATAAACCAACAATTTCTCCAGAATCCTGACCATCTATTGTTAGCTTGTTGTTTGAGTCTACACCCACATTCGCACCTTCATACTTAAGGCCAACAGTCCCCATTCTCATGTTACCTCTCTTAACACCTTTAATTTTTATACCTCTCCCCTTTCCTTCTGGTTTAATTATAAAGTTTCCATTTTTATCTTTTCCAAGTATACCTCTCTTACCTTTATAAGAAACTCTCTTGCCTATATTTTGATTGAGGGTTGTTTTTTCTGATTCTGTTGCAACCTGTTCAGTATCTTCTCCAATACCTTCACCTTCAGTTCCTCTGGCAGTTCTTCCAGCCTCTGTTCCAGTTGCAGTGGTAGTTGTTGTTTCATCTTTTTTAACTTTTAAGTTACTAATATCCTTTTCTATTCTTTTGTAAAGGGTTAATTTCTTTTTATCTACATCTGTCATTTTATCTGGATCCATGCTATCCAGTCTTTTTATATCGTTTTGCAATGCAGTTAGATACATTTTTTGCTGACTTTCTGTTGTGATTTTACCACCAGACAATTGTCTTATAATAGCTTTAGCCCCTTCAGGTATGTCCTCAGACTTAGCAAAACCTCTAATATAATTATTAACTGCATCATCATTCTTTATAGCAAGGTCACTCATAACCTTTATTGGGTCAGCTCCTTTAAGTATTTTGTCCATAGAGCTGTTATAGTCTTTTAATCTACTTTTCATCATCTCTGCCTGAACAGGATCAAGAGAACCTTGAAGTGCTTCAGCATTTTTCCTAGCTTCTATAAGATTTAAAAGTTCTCTTTTAGACAAGTCATTATCGTACAGTTGATTGTCACCAACTAAATTATCTAATTCTCCAAAAAGGTTAGTTAGATTGTCTTTTAATTTTTTAGCATCAGTATTTGTGAATTTTTTGTCAGGGCTAATATTTTTACCAACCATGTTATCTATGTATGAAAAAATATCTGCCTCACCACCTTTAGACTTATAGTTATTATACGATGTCAATAAAGCATCTTTATATAAATCACTTTCTATATAATCTCTACTTGTGTTTCTATTGGAAACAAAGGTTGTTCCTCCCCCAAGTATAGCACCAATAAAAAACTCTTCAGCAGAAGCTCTAGTAAGTCCTTCTGTCTCAAAGTTATATTCACGATAATAATTATCTTTTAAAGCTTCGACACCTTGACTTTGAAGAACCTCTTCAGAGCCCTCCATGACACCATAGAAGGCAGTATTTCTTATAGTGTTTTTTCTAATTATATCAGTTACTGCTTCTTTTTTTGTAGTTTTAGTGAGTGCATCAAAAACCTTATCAGTAGCTAATTTTTTAGTACCTGGACTAAGCATACCAAAATCAGGTGTAAGAATTTCTACTGCTGAAACTATAGCAGTTGCTTCGTTAGCAAATCTAGAAGCGTCTCCAGGTAGCATACCTTGATTTATTGCTTCTTCTTTAAAACCATGGTACATTCTTAAATTTGTAGCACCATATAGACCACCTGTAAAAGCATATCTTTGAGCCTTAAGTCCAGCACCAAAAGCTTTTGCTCTACCTCTAGTCAACCAAGCAAGTCCCATGTCTATAGCAAAACCTCCACCTGCATGCATGACATTGTAAAGTGTATTCCCCCACTGGTAACTTTCTTCTATTGGATATGATTCTTGATTTTTGTTATATTCTTCTACTATTTCTTTGTATGCATCTGTGCCATTTTCAACCTTTAAGCCATCGCTATTTAATATGTGTTTTATTTTTCCTTTATCATCAAAATAAACTGAATTTCCATTCACTTTTGATGAATAAACCTTACCCAAAGCTTCAGCATTATTAAGAGCAGTTGGCTTTGCAATATTAAATGGAGATGTCTCCCATGCGTCAGCAACTTCTTTTGCCACCATGTCTGTCCAGTCAAATTCATTTTCATAAGAAAATATACTCTTTATTTGTTCAGGTGTACTAGAAATACCTTTTAAAAGATTCCCAGTTAAGTCAGATCCAAGTTGAGCCAAAACAAAAGCTGGCACCTCAGACCAATTCATTTCGTTCCAAGTTTTGTCCACAATTTCTTGTCTCTTTTTTATTTTATTATAGTGAGATTGCCACACTTCATTTTCTTTAACAGCGTTAAGATATTTCACTGTTTCGTTAAATCCTTTAGATAAATTATTTATAGTATCTATATTAGGGTTTTCTTCAAATAACTTGTTTTGCTCATTTAAAAGATTTTTATACGTTCCATTATATTGTTCATTATAACCCTTAACTAAATTATTATAATCCTCTATATCTTTTTCAGACATATACCTTGTGTCAACAAAACCATATGCAGTTTTAGGATAGGAGTTTATTAACTTTTGCTGTTTGGTTAGCCAATCTTCTATTAAAGAAAGCTTCTTTCCAAACTCTATAGTTTTCTCATTAAAATCTTTTGGTATAGTTTTTTCTAAATTGGTTAATATGCTATTTTTTTTACTTAAAACAAACTCTCCCATTTCGTTTTTAAGCTGTTGCTCTAAAAGTTCTTTTTTATCTCCCTCATCTTTTGTATCTATCTCTTGCTGAAGGTAGTTAAATCTAATTGGGTTAAACTCCTTATAAAGTTCTTTAATCTTAGTGTCATTAATCTCGTTAAAGTAATCAGGGTTTTCCCTAGATAATTTTATCATTTTAGGTATAGCAGAGTTATTTGCTATCAAAGGATTTCTACCCTGTGAATCTTCAGGGGATATAACAATACCTGTTTCTGTATGTTTATAACTTCTGTTACCTACATGCTCCCATCCACTATTAAGATAGTCTTGTATAATCTTCCTTGGTCTATTTAATAATTCATTGAAGTACTCGTCAGACTTCCACCATGGGTCTGTTATACCAAACCCCCTTTTTTTAACCATACCTGGAGTTCTTCCTTTGCTAACCATCAACTCTTCAGACTCTAATTTGTCTCTTAAATGCTTTAATTCTTGCTCATTGTATAAGTCAGAAACATCTTCAATATTAAAATTAGAATAAGTGTTATCAATTTCAGAAAGTTTAGATTGCTGATCTCTCCTTGTCATTCCTAATAGACTCATCATAGGAGCATCTCCTGACACCCAACCATCATCAGCTATATCAGGTTGGTTTTCTTGAGTTTTTCTCTCTATTGTCTCCATATTTCCTTCAGGAAGTTCTGGAGGTTGTGAGTTGGTTATAGGCTTTCCAAGTTCTTTTTTAAATTGAACGTGGACATGTTCCTTGCTAGTTCCCTCTGATTCTAATATAACTCCAATTCCACCATCAGCACTTTCTGTCCATTTCTCAGCCCAAGCCTTTCCTTGTTCAGTTGTATTGACCCAGTTTAAAAAAACTTTTGCTGAATCACCTGTAAGATCTAAAGCCATTCCATGTAAATGGTAAGAATGGTTATGTCCCCCAACACTTTTATTTAGCTCTTCATCTCTGAAGGCACTCTCAACATTAAGTAGTGGTTGCTCTGGCCAAACATCTCTCATTTCAGATAAAGCTTGATTAACAACAGGGTTCACTGCATTATGAGTTAATCCATCAGTTGTGGAGATTTTATTTTCTTGAGTGAATATAGGAACTAGACTTTCTTTAGATACAGCTCTAGTGGGGTCTGACTTTAATAATTCTTGATCTACCTGTTCGTTTAAACTTAAATTAGGAGTGTTATTTTCTTCTTCCTTTCTTTTTTTGAATGAATTTACACTATCTATTAAAGTCTGTGCAGTGACTTCATCATTTTGAATATCTATATTGTTATCACCATTAGCAATACCTTCAATAAATTCTTCGTTGTTTATAGATTCTAAAACAGATTCTTTAGATGAGTTTTCTCCATTTATGGTGTATACTGGTGTGTTTTGCTCAACCTCTGAAGAGTCCAAACCAGTATCGTCCACATCTGATGTACCACTTTCCACATCCAATAAATCTTCTTCGCTTTGGTCTTTTTTTTTTAAGACATTCTGATACTCAGGATATTTGGAAAGAACTTTATCAACCAACTCTTGGTCATCCATCGTTTGATACTGTGGATATTTTTCTTTTAGCCTTTTGGCTAATTCTTCTATTGTTATTTTATCGTCTTGAGTCATTATAATATACCTAATGGATCTTGATTATTGTTTTGTTGGTTTTGATTATTTTTTTGATCTCCCTTTAACTCTCCCTCTAATTCAGCCTTCCAAGCCTCTTGTTTTGCTGCAGCTTGTTTTGCTATTTGGTCATAAAGTATTCTATTACTTGATGCCTTGTCTGGATCAGTTGAACTTCTAACATCTTTGATTCTGTTTTCATGAAAACCAGCATCTATTATAGCTGGAACCAGAAGTCCATCATCAGTATCTGTAAAATCTATTCCAAGATTTCCTAACTTTCCTGATTCGTTTCTAGTAAAAACAATATCACCATAAAGAGCAACCTTATATTGTATATTTTTTTTCTCTTCAAGTGTTAGGTTAGTTAAGTCTTTCTGAGATATAGCCCTACCCCTTCCAGTATCTGGATCAACGTAAAATGGAGCAATACCAATAGTTCCAGTACGAAACTCTCTTGGCTTCTCATAAGCGTCAAGAGCAGTAGTGCTATTAACTGTTTGAAAATTATTATCACCACTTATAATAGTTGTGTTGTTGGGATTAATTGTGTGATTAAATGATATGTAATTCTGACCAGAACCACCAGTAGCCAAACCCTTCCCTTGAAAAGGATAATTTACTGGTTCTGAATCCTCTCTTTTTGGAACCTGTATAACATTTCCCTCAATGTCATATTCAACAGTATTTTTATATACCACACCAGGAATATTTAAATTATAAAGCTCCATTTGATCTTGAGTATCTTGTTTTTTCTGGGAAGTCTCAAGTGTGCCAATACCAAGCTCATAAGCCTTATTAATAATATCTATTTTTGTTACTGGACTAAGATCCCCTTTAGCCTGTTTGTCTGCTTTTACTAATTTTGACAAATAAGAGGAGTGACCCATAGTTGTACCTTCTCCTGATTCATCATCCCATTCTCCACCTCCTCCAAATATGTAAGCCTCTAAAGCTTGCTTAGACATATCCTCTAGATATTCTCCTGTAAGTTTGTTAGTTTTAAGAAGTTTTGCATAATCAACATTTGTGTCTTGAAAATTACTATTGTTAGCATTTTTAATAGCATTATTAAAACCAAGATCTGTTAACCAATCTCCAAAGTTTTTAAAAGAAATATCAAAATCTGTATCTTGACCTGTATTCATATCTTCCATAACAAATACTGGATTACCATTTTCATCCTTTCTAGCTTTGGAGACATCATCAGTTTCTTCGTTGTTTTCGTCATAGTAAACATGCTTAGGGGTTACTCCATCCTCTTTAAAGATAGCTTCTCCACTCTCATCTGTTGCAATTTTTTTTGTTTGCTTTCTATTTCTAGTTTCAACCATCAATTTACCATCAGGACCAAAAGTGAAATTATAATTTTCACCATTCATCCCTTGCTCCCAAACATTTTTCATGTCCATTAAAGTTTGTGAGTTCTCTGCGTTCCAATAATTATCTCTATCTGTAGACATCAAATTAGCTAAATTATCATATCTACTTTTTAAGTCGTTACCATATTGATTGAATATCTGTGCTGCTGCCTGCATATTATACAATGTTTTGTGGGCTTGTTTACAATTAGGTCCACAATCTTCTGAGTAAGGATCCATTCTAAGTAAATCAGAATTAGCCATAGCAAAGTTATAAGCTTGCTCATTCAAATCTTGCTGTACAGCAAACATGTTTTCATTCTTAGTTCCAAACTCAGCTAACTCAAAGTTATATGGTTTTGGTTTACGTGCCTCTTTAGCCTGTTCAGACTTCATCTCAAGAGCTTTTTTCTTGAGCATTATGTCAGACCAACCCTGAGCTTCAGCTACAAGATCTCTCCTTCCTACTATTTCTGATACATTAGCTATTGACATATGTTATTATTTAAATAGAGAACTTCTCCCTAGGCTTCTAAATTTGAATTTTTGTTTCCCTGATGGCACTCTAGGTTTATGGACAGCACCATGTTTAGCCATAGTCTTTCCAAACTCTGCTTTTGATTCATCGTTATCCTCTGCTTCCTTGTCCCACTTAGTTAAAAGTTTATCCATTAATTTAACTAAAGCTTTACCATCCTTTTCTTCAATCATCTTTCTCATTTGCTTAACATTCTTTGGTGGAACTATAGCTTCACCACCTGTCATTTCCCCTATCTTTTCTGGCTTACCCTCTTCTCCATTTTTTTGAACAAGGTCTATTGGGTTCTTTTCATGAGAGAATTTTCCTGGTGTAACCTCAGCTTCACCAGCTTCCATCATGTCTTTTGGTGTACCACCTTTTTTATATTTTCTTTTCATTTTATCTTTAAGTTTTCCACCACTAATCTTTCCAAACTTAACGTCTAACTTTCCATAATTAACACCTAAAGTGTTCTTGCCTATTTTTTTAACAGCCCCCTCATGCTTTGTTCCCACAAGGTCTTGTGCTATAACACCCTTGTATCTACCAGGACCCTTTGGAGCATCTTTTTTATCTTTGTATTCAAACTCACTTACAGGAACTCCATCTTTTGTTTTCCCAACTTTCTTAATGTTCTTTTTTTCTTTTTTATCTGACAAAGCACTTGCTGCCATACCAATACCTGCATCAATAGCACCATATTGTTGTTGTTGATAAGAAGCTAAATTTGATTGAGCTGCCTGAACATCTTCTCTAGCATAGTCAGCCATCTGTGCCTGTCTAGCTAAGTCTGATTGCTCTCTAGCTTCTTGAGTTTGTCTAAGTCTACCTCTCTCAGCAACACCAGCCTCTAAACCTTTTCTTTGAGCAGCAGCTTGTTCAGAAGCTAAAGCAGCCTCTTGAGCTTGACCTGCTCTAGCAGCAGCAAAAGGATCCACCCTTGAACCACCTCTAGTAGCAGCAGCCATTGCACCTGCTCTACTTCTCTCTGCAGCTTCTTGCCTTCTTTGTATTTCTGTACCACCAAGACCTTCTTTCATTTTAGCGATCTCTGGAGACATTGTTAACTTTTGTCTATTTTGTCTTAATTCTTCTTCTTTAGCTAACTGTGCTGCTCTATCAGCTTCAGCTTTAGCTATATCCTCTTTTGACTTTTTTGCACCTTTTATACCAGAAATTAGACCACCAATAAAATACTTAGCAGCATGTAATCCTTTTAATTTTTTCTTCTTTTTGGCCATGATTTTACAAATATAATAATTATTATGTTATTTATTACTAAGTTCGCTGTTAATTACATTTGCATTTGCAGCGTAAATATGAATTTTATCTTTTGTTCTTTTTGTTAATGTTGTATCCATATAGTGTCCCTTTAGCCTATCACCTTCAATTGTAGCATTTTTCTTTATATATCCAAATACAGTCATGGTACTTGGAGTGACACTTAAAGTGAATTGGTTAGCATTATCTATAGATATTATAGTACCAAGAGATGTTTCTACTCCATTATTTGAATAATATACAGTATCTCCAACAACAGCTCCACAAGTCTGTATTACATTGCTCCCCACAGGTAAAATTGTAACTTGTGGACCTAAAGATATTAGTTGTAAATTTCCTAAACCTATATATTCTCCACCAGAACTATTAGTTGTTCCATATGGTATGTGAGATCCTAAAATCTGTTCTCTGTCTACCCAAACGCCTGCAGTGACTTTACTGGCATCATCATTATTATAAGACAGTCTGTGAGGTATAGATGTAGAATTTATATTTGTTTCAAAATCTGTTTTAAAAGCTGTGTTTTCACCTGTTATAACAAAAACCTCACTAAGAGAATCTCCTGAAGACGTGCTACTAGCAGTTATGAATGCGTTAACCTCTGCAACACTTGTAACAATAGTGTCTGCATCAGTTATAGCAGTAATAACCCCTAAAGTTCTTAATGTATCATTGTCGTAATACCATAAAGAATCTCCAATCTCTATGTCATTTTCATTAAAATTAACATTAGAACCTTCTATATTTGCACTGTCTGTGGTAGCTACAACAGTAGGTGCAGCATTATTTGCACTTGATGTTATAAGTGGTATTACATATGGCCTACCTGGTCCCTCTAAAGCTATGTTATTAAATGTTTTAACAGTAGACACATCAGAGTTAAATGGAAAAGAAACCTTTACTTCATCAGGATATGATCTACCATGAAACATACAGTAGTTATCTGAATCAGAGTCATGCTTGTATAACTCTCCATTAGCAAAACTTATAAAAACTCTATTTAAGGAAGCATAATGTTCAGGGTAGAAAGTGTAAAAACTAGACCACCTATTAGATTTCTCATTAAAAGCCACTGTTTCAGCTTGAGTGGTAACAACTTTAGCTAATAATCCATTTACTATAAAGTCTTGCTGATCTGAGTCTAAAGAGTTCCAAACTTGTGGTATAGAAATAAAAGAGTTAAATGTGTCAGTTATTGACTGCCAAGCTTGGCTATTACCATCAAAAATAGGGGTAAAAAAGTTATTTGTAGAACTAGCAGCAGAGCTGTATACTGCTGGAAATGTTACAATATACTCCCCATGTCTTGGGTCGTAACCACCATATATAAATAACCCACCATCTAAAGCTAGATCATAATTAGATTCTATTATTTCTTGGTACAAATCCATCTTGTCTCTAAAATAATCAGTCATCTTATAGTCAGATATTACTGTTATTCCATCGCCACCCAACCTTAGAACAGCACCTTTTTTTATATCAATAAAATATATTGACTTAGAATGTACAGCAACAGCTTCAGGATTAGTACACACACCATAATCTCCAGAGAATGGAGTAGCTTCTTCAGGCAAGACATTATTAGATAAAGATATACCTTGATCTCCAGATGGAGAGGTTATTATACTTTTATTTATCATTACCTGAGATATTTTTTTCTCCTGCATTAAAACAAGATTAGTATCTCTAGATACAAGTTTTTGTATAGAACCTAAAGACATGTCGTAATCTTGATATGGTCTTTGGCTAAAATTAAATGAATGAAGACCATTATATTGAGTGTCTGGCTGATAAACATCAGAATAAGTTATTGTAGCTTTTCTTCTTTGCTCTTTAGCATATCCACTATATATATGTGGTCTGGCTATGTTGTTGTGATTAGTTTGAAGGAAATCATTTAAAAAATAACTCTCTACCCAAACCTTAGGCAATACAACAACTCCACCACTACCAACATATTTAACTTCTCTTGGTTTGTACCAAATATCACCTCTTCTAAAAACTCCTGCTGCTGGTATTGTTAGTGATGTATCTTCTCCTAAGTATGTTGCAAATTCTTCAGGCTCCTGGTTCAATGTTTGACCAAGGTGCAATCTTCCATCAGTTAAAGCACCTTGAACAGAAAATCTTTCTCCAAACTCATAATAAACACTTTGCTCTTCAGACGTGTTTTTCTTTGGTCTATAAATTTCAACAGTGACTTTATGCCATCCACTTATATATCCATTTGTATTTGCATTATCAGTGTTATCTGCGTCAGCAACACCATATCCTGGTATGCCAGGATCATCTATTATTACAAACTTTCCTGGTTTAGTTGATTGAGGATCCTCCCCATCACCACCAACAGGAGATTCAGTAACAACCTGAGTTTCTTCCATATCACCACCTCCTAACTCAAACCTATCAGGGAAGTTAGCTACATCACTGACTTTTAAGTCATAATGTTTATCAAACACAGTTCCATTTCCATCAGCTATAAGCCTTAACCTGTCTCCCTCTGCAAAACTCCACTCACCTACAAGAGACCTGTTTCTTTGACTATAACTCCAATCTCTACCATCCATAGTGTCTAGAGATATATATATTTTAGTATCTACCTGACCTTCAGCTATAGAGACTCCTGCCTTAGATGCTTTATTTATCCACGCTGTAGAAACTCTGAATTGCATGAATTTACCAATAGAAGTATTTCTAGCATACACCCATTGATAGTGAGTGGCGTATAGAGGTGGTCTACTGAATATTTTCCAATGTATATCTGCTGGACCAAGTTTTTGACTATTTGTTAATGATTGATTTGTTAAACCACTTGGGTTATTTGTAGATACATTATTTGTAAAAGAAGAAAAATCTGCACCTTGTTGAAATTTTCTTTCAGTGGGAAACCCTACATACACAGAGGAGTTTCTGTCATAAAGAGTATCTCTTAAGTCTTCATTGTTTAGCATAACACTAGAACTTCTCCCCTTATAGTCATAATAAACTAAACCAAATCTATGCCATGCACCAGACTTAAATGCTGATGTACTATCTATATCCATCATTGTTTGAGTTATAGGCATATTCAAGCCTGTAACCTCTGACCAGGCAGTGCTAGTTCCTGACTGAATAGGGCCAAATGAAGAACCTTCGTCACCATCATCTTCGTTACCTGGGTATCCTGCATTAATTAAAGCCATATTACTAGTACTAGATCCTGCTTTGTTATATGGCCCAAAGTTGACAACATTAGTTACAGCATTAGCACCAGTGTCATTCCATCCACCATTATTATCAGAACACCCTCTTTGTGTATTATTTTCTCCACCACTACCATCAAAAGATTGCCACCCTGAGGCAGCACCTAATCCATCAGTACAGCCACCACATTCTAAGGAACTCACATAGGTTCCACCATTTATTAATACCCATCCATGCAGGTTGCTAACTGCTGTTCCATCTGGAAGTCTATGAGAGTCATCATAAACAACTTTATCATCTATAAAGCAAAGACTATTTGTATTTATATCATTTAAGTTTTGGCCATATGGTCCAAAGACAAGGCATAAACCATTTTGAGAACCAAAACTAGTGTCAAACTTTCCAATACCTCTAAGCCTCATGGGGGCTGCTCCCTGTACTGCATTAAAACTGTAGCTAGCTGTAGCTCCAGCAAAAGTACCAGTGGCTGGAGTCATCCAATGAGTATATTGCTTTCCACCATTTATAGGGTTATCTAGATATGCATGATTAGGGTTATAAAACTCACTATCTGGATTATTAGAACCTCTAAGGTCTGGTATACCACCACCATCATCTGACTGTTCCCAGTTTGCCATTGCTTTAATATCTGCTATAAATTCGTCTATCATAGTGCCAAGACCTCCACCACCAGCTTGTTTTTTTATGTCTATCATATAACCAAAAAAATCATATTTTAAATGGTCAGAGATATTACTTCCAGTAGCATCACCAAAAGGATATTTTACTCCATTACCATTAAAAACATTAAAAGCACCATACTTAATCCTTGACTCAAGCTTCAAATGAAAAACTTGACCAGACTCAACAATTGTAGGAAAGTAAACTCTAACTGTTATTCTGGCTAAGTTAGCATCCCACCCAAAAGCCTTACCACCTTCCCATCCATCTAAAGTAGAATAATCTGGATAACTATATTCTTGTCCTTCGTATTGGGTCATGTACTCTAACCCAGACATAAAATTACCCCATTGATCTGATGTTGTACCATGAATACCTCCACTTGAAAAATCAGCCCCATCTCCAACCAATTCATCAGTAGCACCTTCTCCTGTAAATCCACTTATAGAACCCCATGGATTAGGAGTTTCAGCAGTTGCTAATGCGTCTACAACAAATTGTTGGTTATTCGAGTTTTCACCATAAACAGGAGATAAATGATAGTGTACATTTACTTGGTCAAACCCATCAATATAATTACCATATACAATTCTATTTTCACCTATAATCTCTTGAGCCTTTGCCCTAAGAGGTACTTGGTCAAAAGATTTATCAAAAGCAACTGGGTCTACCTGAGCATAAACACCATCGTTTCTAAAGTTTATAAAACCTGAATTTACAGGACTTGATCCCACCACAGATGTTTGACCACCAGTATCCTCCTCATTTACAAAATCTGAAACTCCTATAACCTGTCCACTAGTGTCTAAATCTGTTATAAATGGTATATTTCTAGTTGGAGTATTACTCCATCCATAATATGTTTGAGGAAGTGGGTTGTAGTCTCCTGTAGCTGATGTAAAGCTACTATCATAATAATAATTATCAACAGTTGCTATTAAATAATATTCTCCCTTATTTCCTTCATCTGGAGATGTTTCTATGTAAGAACATTTTCTAGCAACTATCTCAATGCTTCTTACGTTAGCAGGTCCATTTGGATAATAAACTCTTACCTCGTTGTAAGCATTTTGTTTTGACTCATCAACTTTATTTGTTGCGTATTGAGGAGCAGGAAGGACATAACTCCAATCAGAATAAGCACTAACCTCATTGTCTTTATATATAAATCTGCAAGCAAATTGCCACATGTGACCATACAAATTGTTTTTCTTATAAGCAAAGTCCATCTCTGCTGTAGCATCTAAAGACTCCATTCCAACATTTGCATATGATATTGCACCTGGGTTTACTGTTTCACTTGCCACAGTTTCTGTCTCATTGTCATTATCTGGATCTGGTGGCCCTTGCATCTCAAGACCTCCAGAACCCAACTGTACTGCAGTAGATGTTATATTTTTAATAGGTGTTTGATACAGGTATATAGGAGCAATAGGTCTTGGTTTACAGACATCTAAATAAAGATGTTTACCTGTAGTTGTTCCACCAGTTGCATTAGCATAACCTGGATCCATATAAGACAAATAAAATTCAAATGGATAAACTGAATCTATGTCATAGTCTGATGGATTTGAACCAAAACTACCATTATTGTAATATCTAGCCCAACCAGTCTTAGCTCTTTCTACGTTTATATATTTTGGCTCATTATGATAAGTTCTACGTATGGTCGTGTATTGATTGTCACAAGTCCAATATAATAAATCATCAATTTTATTTATTCCTGTTATGATAGTATTTTTATCAAAGTGTAAAGCGTTATTATCCACATTACCACTATCTCTATATACAGTTGTTATTAAATCTGTATTTATGTTATATTCTAATATTAAATGAAAAAAATTTCTATGCCACACAAAATAATATAAACAGTTTGTTGGAGAATCTTCATAGCAACCAACAACTTTGTAATCTCCTGCAACTGAATCTGCTATCCTTTGCGAGTAGGTTTCTTTTTTCATTCCTCTCACATTTTCAAGAAGCATTGTGTTTCTATCCTCAGAGGATAAAACCCTTATGTTTTGAGCATAATAATAATCTCCATTGGGTAAAACCCTGGAATCATCATCTCTGTTAAGTCCACCTTGAAAATTTCTTTTATCCTGCATTTATCTAAATTTTTGGAGCTTGTTTAAACGATTTCCTTATAGTCTGTAAAGCTTCTTGTTTTGTAAAACTTAACATTCTAGCTCTCGCAAGTCTCTTTTCATTATAATACTCTTTCTTTGCAGCTTCTTTTTCTGCTGGAGGAAAATTCCTCTTTCTCTGCATAGACTTCCAATATATGTAAGACTTCATTGCGTCAACCATAAACTCATGAACAACAACATGTCCCTCTTTTGGGTGTCTAAGAGAATTAGATATATATTCTAAAATAATCTTTTTTGCTGACAAGTCAGAACTAAAATGTATTGTAGAGTTTTCTAAATCAACTCTATAATATCCATTGGCATTATTTCCACCACCAACACCATATTCTTGAGTATATTCAAAATAAGTTGGGTTTAATTCATCATCATTCACTTGAGTGGAATTAGCAGCAGTAGATATAAGTGATTTTTGATTTCTTAAACCTAAAGG
>TARA_R100000700_G_scaffold8652_1_pt1 | contig 14837 bp, 12 predicted proteins | sample TARA_R100000700 | Tara Oceans TARA_R100000700 (sample SAMEA2622810) | marine metagenome | biome: marine biome (ENVO:00000447); feature: marine epipelagic mixed layer (ENVO:xxxxxxxxx); material: "saline water (ENVO:00002010), including plankton (ENVO:xxxxxxxx)" | depth 120 m | reverse complement strand
TTCCATTAGACCTGTTGCTCCACCCACTGCAGCACCAACAATACTGTTCATTTTAGAATCACCAGCATTTACTGCATTTCCATCTTGAATGTTTGCTGGTATCTGTAATAATACAGTTCCTTTATTTACTAATGATTTGGTTGATACACCTTTAGGAAGTTTATTTCTATTGATAGTATTTCTTCTATTACCTGGTAAAGAAACAAGAGATCCACCAGATTTTTCACCTATAGATGAATATTCTACAATATCAACTTGTAGATAATCTGTACTTTCCGTCATTGCTTCTAACGGATATCTTAATATACCACCCCTTGTTCTTATAGGTGCAACATTATTATTTAAAAACTTAGATGTAACAGCAGTCTTTGTTTTAGTTTTTACAGTTTCATCATCATCATTATTCTGACTAATTTCCTTTATAAGTTTCTGTCCATCTTTAGAAATTTTAGGATCTATTGAAAAAGATGTTTCTGCACTAAATCCAGTAAGACCAGCTTTGAAGAGAGTTGGATCAAAGAAGTCTTTAACACCTTTCCAGAAACCTCCTCCATTAACTACTTCAGTATCTCCAATAAAATCTTCGGGAGCTATACCAAATGCTGGATCATCATAATCTCGACCCCATTTATCAGTACCTTGGTTCTTAGCCATTATTGATATACTTCATTAATTATTAGTTATTTAGACGCATCTTCGCATAAGGTATTCCACGTAACGATTGTATCTCTTCATTCGATACAATATGCAGTTGTCCTATTACCTCATCCCATGTATATTGTCTGAATCCACCCCAATGAAAATTAATACCTCTAAAACCCCATTGAAAAATATCAGTGACTGCTACTAAAGGAAATTCATCATATTCTATATCAGGTGTTTTAGGTTGATAAACAAAAGTATAATACTTACCAGCCTCTGGAACTAATTCTGTTTCTGATAATATCTCTAGGATTTCAAGCATCCTATCATCAGGACTTACTGCACTAAGTATTTCTTGTTTTGCATCATCGATTCTATCTGCCATTACTTGATACCTAGTTCGTTTTCTGTTAATACTTTAAATTCTACCATTCTATCTTTACAATATTCTGATGCTGCTTCCCATTTTGCTTGATTTTTTACATATTCGCATACTTCACGAATATATTTTTTAGATTTTATTTTTTGTACCTTTGGTTCTATACATTGTTTCTTTGGTTTGATTTCAATTACATATTTTTTAATTTGTCCAGTATTTTCTCGTACCTTAATATAGAAGTCTGGAAAGTACCTATGGTATCTATTATCTATTGGTGACTTGTAAGGAATAAAGAATTCTTCACTTCCCCATTCTAAAATATTCTGATTACTATCACAATATTTCATAAACTTTAGTTCCCATAAAGAACGGTATATTATATTGGTATAATCCCCTTTATACTTCTTAGGAATGCTTGGTCTGAATTTTCCTTTATAAGCCATCTAAATAGAAATAATATAAGACTCGTAAGGTATTTAGAGTGGCAAAGGGTATAGCACAAAGAATAACAATGCAGGATGTCAAGGAGAAACTTGGCAAACTGTCGTTGACGAATCAGTATCAGGTTCATTTTTCAACTTTAAGTAAGACAATATCAGATTATCTCAAAAGGAGTAGGGGACTTATTGATATTGATAATTTTTTATCTAGAAATGTTGGAATTTTATGTTCTGATGCATCTTTACCTGCTAGTGCATTTGCAACGGGGGAAGTAAAGGATAATTTTATGGGTATTCCTCAAGAGTTTGCTCATACTAGATTATATACTGATATTGATTTTACTTTTTATGTGGATGAAGATTATAAATCTTTAAGTATTTTTGAAGGATGGATGGATTATATTTCTAGTGGTGCAGATATTGATCCTGAAGAAAGGGCATTCTATAGAAGATTTAGGTATCCAGATGATTATAAAGTCAATACAATGACTATTACTAAATTTGAAAGAAAGATGAAAAGTAAGTTAATGTATGAATTTAAAAATGCTTTTCCTAAATCTATTACATCTTTACCTGTTACTTATGGAGCAGCAGATTTATTAAAAGTTACAGTTAACTTTAACTATGATAGATACGTTGTAAATAGAAGTTAAAATTACCCCTATAAATAAAATTACTGAAGTGTGAAAACATTATGCCATTACCAAAGATTAATACTCCAACTTATGAGTTGACTTTACCCTCTAATAATAAGAAAATTAAATATCGTCCCTTTCTCGTAAGGGAAGAGAAGATTCTTATTATGGCATTGGAGACTGAAAATAGTGAAGATATATCAAATTCTGTTGTAGATATATTGTCTGAATGTATCCTTACAAAAGGAGTAGATGTTACTAAACTTGCTACTTTTGATATTGAATACTTATTCTTGAATGTTCGTTCAAAATCAGTTGGTGAAACTGTTGAAGTTAATATAGTTTGTCCTGATGATAATAAAACATCAGTTCAAATGGAAATTAATCTTGATAGTATTAAAGTTCAAAAAACTAGAGGGCATAAGAATATTATTAAACTTGATGATCAATACTCTTTGAAACTTAAATATCCTTCTCTTGACGAATTTATTGGAAATAATTTTGATACTAATGAAAGTAATATGGTTGATAAATCTCTTAATATGATTAGTTCATGTATTGAAATGGTTTATGATGAAGAGGAGAGTTGGGATGCTTCTGATTCAACTAAAGAAGAATTGGAAGAATTTGTAGAACAATTAAACAGTAAACAGTTTAAAGCAATTGAGAAATTTTTTGAAACAATGCCTAAACTTTCTCATAAAGTTAAAGTAACAAATCCAACCACTGAGGTGGAATCTGAAGTAGTGTTGGAGGGGTTGGCAAGTTTTTTCACTTAAGTATGGCTCATACTAGTCTTGAGTCATACTATAAAGTAAATTTTGCCTTGATACAACACCATAAATACTCTTTAACAGAGATAGAAAATATGATTCCTTGGGAAAGGGAAGTGTATGTGACTTTATTAAAACAGTACATAGATGAAGAAAACCTAAAACAACAAAGTGGCAGTTAAACCTTTAAAAATAAATACGACTAATATCAAATCTCCTTTTGGTAGTGGAGGTTCTATACCATCAATTTCTGCTGGTACTAAGTTTAATCTTAAAGCAGTAGAATCACTTAAACCTGTTACTATCGAAAGTCCAACACTTGAGATGGAACTTGCTGATGATATGGAGGTAGTTAAAAGGGATATTAGTGGAATTAATAATAGTGTTAATAGTCATGGAAAACGTATTAATATGTTATCTGGGGCAGTATCCACCCTAAATGAACAGTTAGAAGAAACTACTGCAGTAATAAAAGATATTGGAAATGCATTAGCATTAGATTTTGCTAATAGAATTACTGAACAGAAAAAAGATAATAAACAATTAAAATCACAGAAAGACTCACTTAAAAAAGAACGTGCTGAAGATAAATTAGAAAGAAAAAAAATAGGAAAAGGTGGAGGTATAGGATCTAAGTTAGGTGGTGTAGCAAAAGCAGGAACAGGAATTAATTTTGGTGGCATACTAGATGCTGCTAAAATTCTTGGTGTTGGTATTGCTATTAATGCATTGTGGCCAAAAATAAGTGATATATTTGCGTGGACAATGAACAATCTTGATAAGGTATTATTAGTTGGTGGAGCAATACTTGCACTTAATGTTGTTGGTGGAATTGGTACTTTACTTTCAATAGGAGCTCTTTTAGCAAATCCTTGGGTGCTTGCTCTTGTTGGATTATTAGGATCTGGAGTTTTAATTAATAAAATAATTGATAATATTAGAAATAAAGAAATAAATGACAAAAAACTTAAAGAAAACACTAAAAAGAAGATGGAGAAATATGGATTTACTGATGAAAAATTTGATCTAATACAAACTAACCAGTGGTGGGATTTTCTTGATTGGTTCCCAGATACGTTTAAAGTTAAACCAAAGGAGATGAATAGTGGTGGAATAGTTCCTGGTTCAGGTAATACTGATAATTTCCCTGCATTATTAACACCTGGTGAAGGTGTTATTGATGCTGATACAATGGCATCAATTTCTCAAAAACCTAGTGGAATAAATTTAATTGAAATGGATTTACCTCCAATAAGACTTCCTTCAAAAAAAGAAAAGAAAGTTCCTTTAGGGGAAACAACAAATGTTGTTCCTATTTCTTCTATTAATAGAATGAATCTTTATATGACTAAAACCCCAGAATTACATGGAATAATAATATAAGATTATGCCATTACCAGCAGTAGCAGTAGGAATAGCGAAAGTAGGAGCCATTATTAGTAAGGGAGCAATGGTAGCAGGAAAGGGACTTGCTGCTGGTGCAAAGGCTGGTGCAAAGATTGGTTCTTCTGCTGTAAAAACTGGATCTCGTGCTACAAGTAGTAGTGTAAAAGGTGCTAAGAATTTAAAAATATCAGTAACTAATATTAGAAGTGTTCTTAATAAAAAAACTAAGAGATTGACTAATTTAAAAAAGATAAATGTAAGAGATCAGAATAATATATTAAAAGAAGAAAGGAAACGGGTAAAGGAAAAGAAGTTAGAATCTCAAAATAAGAATAAGAAAAAGAAAATGAAAATGCCAGGACCAATAAAAGGTGCTATTCAGAAAATTGGACAAGTTGGTGGATTATTATTAGCTGGAATTGGGATAAATGTTCTTTTTGAAATGTTAGATAAAACAAAAAAAGAAGCTGATGATTTGAATATTAAAGTTGATAACAAGTGGGGTTCTAGTGCTTCAAAAAGAAAAGACATGGAAAATAAATTAGATAAGATTGATACTAAAAAATTGACACTAGATGCTAAGAAATTTGGTAATATGATGGAGAGAGAGAAATCAAATATACCAGATGTTAAAGATCCTAATTCAACTATAACAGTAAAAGATGGTGATGGAACAAGTAAAAAAATGACAGCAAAGCAATTTATGTTTTGGGGAAGAAAAAAAAGTATTGATGATAATTCTTCAAATAATAATGTTTCTATAAATTCTGGAGATGATACAAGTTCTACAAATAGTGTTATTCCTTTAGACAAGGATAAGAATCTTAGTAGTTTGTTAAATAATAATGATAATAAACAAACTGTGATTTTGACAAGACAAGTTGTTGAAGTACCTGTAGATTAGGAGGATATAAATGTCAGGAAGTGCAGCACGAGCATCCATTTATGAGAAGATGGAAATTAGTAAAGATGGTAAGAATGCCAATCTTATAGGTAAAACTGTAAGTTTTGATTACTATGAAAGTTTGTATTCTCCTGAAGTAACTGCTACTTTACTTTTTGTTGATGCTGGTGCATCTATTGAAGCTAGTAAAGAACAAGATAGTCAGGGTAGACTTGGAAGTATTAAAAGTGCATTACCAATTACGGGTTATGAGGATGTTCAAGTAAAAATTAAATCTAAGTCAGGAACTTTAAATTTTCCATTTAAAGTTAATGGTGCTCCTACTTTAACAGAGGATTCAAATCGTCAAAGTGTTTTTCTATCTCTTAAATCCAGTTCTGCTTATGAAAATTTAGATATTAAAGATCCATGTAAGAAGTATAAAGGTAGAATTAGTGATACTGTTAAAAAAATACTTAAAGATCTCAATGTAAGAAAATCTACTATAGATCCTACACAAAATAATTATGATTTTTATTCAAATGGTGTAGGTGGATTAGATTTAATAAATGATTTATGTAGAAGATCTATTCCCCAAAATGGTGATCCTGCATACTTCTTTTATGAAACACAGAGAGGTATTAACTTTAGAGGTATAGATAATCTTATATCTCAAAGTCCAGTCGAAACTTATACATATTCTGGTGGTTCTAAGGCAAATCTTGATAATGATAATAATGACTATAGGATTTTATTGCCACCAAATATTATTAAAGATCAAGACGTAGAGGAAGCATTGAAGTATTATAGTAGTCGTAATGTATTCTTTAATCCTTCAAATCTTGAAGTTGAAGAACCTAAAATTTATTCACTAAAGAATAGTAAGGTTAAAAAACTCTTGGGAAGGAAGCCAGCATTTGAAGATAAGATAAAGAGTTATAGTACAAGTAATTTTGTTGTTTTAGATATTGGTAGTACTGATGCTGATCCTAATGAATTAACTCCTAATAATGATCCAAGAGAATGGCAAGCAAAATCTCCTATGAGATATAATCTTCTTCATTCTCAAATAATGGAGATTCAAGTTCCTTGTAATTTACAATTAAATGCTGGTGATGTAATTAAATGTGAATTTCAAAGACAAGGTGAAACTGCAATGGGTGGTGTTGATCAACAGCAAAGTGGTAAATACTTAATATTACATCTTTGTCATCATTTTGATACTGAAAGGTCATATACTTCTATGACCATATGCCGTGATGCTTACGGATTATACACTAATAAGAGTTAGATATGACTGATAATAATACATATTTTGGTAAAAATGGATTACGTCCTTTTATAGGGAAGGTAGTTAAGTTTGATGCTCAGAGAGAATTAGTTTCTGGACAATCTTGGGGGTGGAGATATAAAGTTCGTATTGTAGGAGATTTCTCAGATAAAGATAGTGTTGATGATGGAAAGGTTGTTACTGCTTCTGCACTTTTACCTACAACTAGTGGAACAGGCGGTGGAGGAAGAACTGCTCCTGTTAGATTAGCCCAGGGAGATATGGTATTGGGTGCATTTTTAGCACCTAATAATGGATTTCCTGTTATCTTAATGGCTTTTCCTAGAACAAAAATTACACCAAATGCCAATTCTAAGAAAGAAGATCCTGATACTAAATTTGGAATTGAATCTGGATTTGTTGGAAAGATGATTAAAGGTTTGACCGAAGGTTATGAATTTTCAGGTCATGATGATATTATCACACCTATAATAGAAACCGTAGTAAAGAAAGGTGGAGGTGAGACAAAATCTACTCCTAAGGAAGAGTTGAATAATGTTAAGGGTGGGCAGGATGATGAAAATGCTATTGGTGCAACTCCAGATCCAAAAACTCCATTAACAGATGAAGGTGAAGAAGTAATAAAAGGAGAGAATCGTCCAACTGTTGCAGAAAGACGAGCAGCTAGAAAAGAATTTGATAAGAGACTTGAACAACTTGATAACCAATATAATGGAGCAATTCCAGAATCAGAGTATGATAAAGCATTTGAAGAAACCTTAGGTAGAAAAAATAATCAAACAAATAATAGTGTAATTAAACAAATTGCTAAGGATAATAAACTTTCACCTGATATTGTTGTTGCAATTGTAGAAAGTGATGATGATTCATATTCTGAGATAGCCAGAAAATTAAAATATGAGGCTGGAAAGGAACTTCAACTTTATGAATATGGGGAAAATGGTGAACCACCATTTAAATTACCAAATGGTACGAAAAATCCAGAATGGGTTGAATGGAACAAAAAGGAAATGGAATTGATAAGAAATTCTCCTGATGGTACTTACCTCACATTACAGTAATAAATAAAGTACGGATAGAATTAAGATGACTTCAAGTTATAGGCAAGACAAACAAGGTAACATTTATCAAGATACTAATGGTGGTGCTACTGAGGGTGGGACAACAACATTATTGATGGGTGTTACTGTTGATGAGGGAACTGGTATTGGTGGTGATGGAGGAATAACCACAAAGATTTTTAATGAAACCTCAGAAATTCCTAAGTTTCCAAAAAATCCACCTGAACCTCACGAATTAACCAGACAACAACTTAAAGCATATAGAACTCTTATAAGAGATAATCCTCTTGATGAAGATTGGCAGAAAAAAATTAAAGATCTTAAAGATAGATATCCAAGACTTGCTAATGAGAAAGCTTTTTCAAGTGAACAAATAGATGGATTATCTGACGAAGATTATGAATCTTATGTAAGTAGAATTTCCAAATATAATGCAGTAAATTTTGCTAATGTTCAACCAGTATCACCATCTACTGCAAAAGAGGTTCTTGCTGCAGATCACTGTAAAGGTAACTTTATAGATGAGGTAGAAGTTCAATTAAATAATTTTATTGATTTAGTAAGTAGAGCACAACAATTTAATCTTGATCTTCCTGGCGAGATAAAGGGTATATCAAAATTAATTGGTAAAGCATCCCAATCATTTGTTAGTGGTATTGCTAATGGTTTGGCAGATGGGATGATTGATTGGGTAAAAAATGGAATGGATAAGATTGCATCTGACATATTTGCTGCTTTCCCAAAATTTCAAAAAGCACTTCCTAAAGTTATTGGTGCACAATCTGCATTAATACCATTTGTCACAAAAATGTTTGGGTCGGTAGATTGTCTTGTGAATAAGGTTACTAATGCCTTGACTGGTGCTGTTGAAGATATGTTGACTGGAATGATTAAGAATGTACTGAATGGTCCTGCTTGTGCTATTAATCAATTTGTAGGTGCTATAACTGGTAAAATTGGTTCGTTAGTTGATAATTTTATTTCTCCTGTTACAGGTCCATTAAACAAAGTTCTTGGTGCAGCATTTAAAGTAAAGGATTTTGTTAGCAAGGGAGCTAGTCTATTAAATAAACTTCAAGATCCTTTTGGATGTAAAAAAAAGAAAGAAAAATGTGTTAATCCTAAGTATAAAATTGATGGTAATGGTATAAAAACTAAAAGTGATGCTGAACAGCAGAATGTATTGGATAGAGTATTTAAAGGTGGAAATGATGCTATGGATCAAGTAGATGAGAAAAAGGGTGGTCTTCTTGGTGGTGTTAAAAAGAATATAACTAATTTTGAAAAAGAGTATGGTCAATGGTCAATATTTGGATCTAAAGTTGGTGAAGCAGAAGATCATGGTCTTGGTACTAATTGTTATACTGGAAATGTATTTAAATGTGGTGCTCCTAAAGTAACATTATTTGGTGGTAATGGAATTGGAGGTGCAGGAAAAATTCTTCTTGGAAAATTTGTAGATAATCTTGATGTAAATGATATCTATGGTGATATTGAAAGAACTGCTAGTATTGTAGGTGTTGAAATAACTGATCCTGGTGAAGGATATACTGATGAACCACTTGTTTCATTTAGTGACAGTTGTGATAAGGGATATGGTGCTTATGGTCAAGCAGTTGTTGATAAAAATGTAAATTCTCCTACTTATGGACAAATTACAAATATTGTAATTCTAAGTGAAGGTGAAAATTATCCTGTAGATCTTCCAGCAGAAACAAAACCAGTCTATATTAAGGAAATTATAGTTGAAAATCCAGGTAAAGGGTATGAAGATGCTGAAATTGAGGATGAGTGCTTAACTCTAAATGTTGTTGATGGTAGAATTAAGAGTATTGATGTTACTTGTCAGAAAGAATATAGCAGTATTCCTACAATAAAGATTAAAAATGCTGGATTTGGTGCTGTTCTTCGCCCTATTATGACAACAGAAAGACGTATAATTGAACAAGATCTTGTTCAGTCTATTGATTGTGTGGGTAAACCATTGCAACCAGAAAGAGGAAGTTAATAAGTGGCAAATCAAGAGAATCGCACTTGCGATGTACTAAATCAAAAATTAATTATTGAATCTGGATCAGAGGTTGTTGGATATGCTGGAAAGACTGCATATATTATGGAATCTCGAACTGAAGATAATGTATTATATAATCAGAGTTTGCATGAAGGTAGTGGTTTATCCAGACAATATGCAGGTAAAACACTACAGGTAGAGTGTGGTTTTCAAAATAAGGATGAGGAAATCAGTTATAGAATGATAACTCATCATGGAAGTTATGCTGTTAATGCTGATAAAGGTGCTATTTTACTTAAGGCTGATAATATTTGTTTGGAAGGTAATAATGTTACTATTAAAGCAAAAAATACAATAAATATCGGAAATCTTGATCGTACAACCGATCAAATCAATCTTAATGCGAGAAAGATCCAAGTCTCACGTAATAATGGTAATTTGGGGGATTTTTTGAAAATTAGTGATAAGTATAAAGCATTTGCTAGTAGTTTTGTAAATAATAAGTTAGGTTCGATAGGAGCCTCTGCTCTTGGTGGAGGTGGTCTTAAAGGACTTGCTAAAACTGCTGCTACTGCATATGCTGGTCCTGCTGGTGGTTTGGCAGTTGATGCGTTACTATAGGAGGATATATGACACAATTAAGTAATCAAAATACATGGGCTGGTCAATCAATATTTGAAGATGTTTATATCTATGGAACCCTTCATTATGACTTTAAAGGTGATGCTGCTTTTAGAAATTTAGAATTAGATACCCTTAAAGTTCTAGGAAACTCAGAGTTTCTTGGTCTTACTACGTTCTATGGTGATGTTGATATTAAGGCTAACTTAAATACAGAATATTTAACAGTTTTTCAGAGATTAGATGTTGGTGCTGGTGGAACAGTATTTACGGGAATTAGTACAGGTGCTGGTCCAGAAGGTGGTAGAGTTGGTGTTGCAAATACAGAACCTTTAGGAAGATTTCAAGTTGGTGGTCCTAATACTACTGGTGTTGGTGGTGAAGTAGAATCTAAAACTTTTATAGTAACAAATGATGGAATAATTGGAATTGGAACTACAATTCCAGGTCGAGAAACAGCTCAGATGATTAGTGATCCTGTAAAACTTGATGTGCAGGGTAGTGTACGAATTAGTAAAAATATTTTTGACTCTGCTGAATCTCCAGGTGTAAATGGATATTATTTAAATCGAGATGTAGATGGAATTAGATGGGTTGAAGCATCTCCTTTGTCATTAGAAGGAATATTTGTTCAAGATGAAGGGGTATATCAACCAAATCCTGGAACTGCTAGAACATTCTCAACTTTAAATTTCTGGGGAACTAATAGTCTTGGTTTAGGTACTGATAATGTAACTGCTTTACCTGATATTGATAATCCTACTGCTATTGCAAGAATAGAGAATCGGGATTATTGGGGATACACAACACCAGGTGCTAATGATACTGCAATCTATAGGATGACTAAGGTTGGTATTAAGAATAATAATCCACTTTATGTTTTAGATGTTACTGGAAATTTTCAAGTTACTGCTGAAGCTCAAGTTGGTGGTGGTTTAAATGTAGATGGTGCAACTACTCTTAATAATACATTAGATGTTGATGGTGCTACAACTCTCAATAATACTTTAGATGTGGATGGAGTTGCTACTTTTAATGATACCACAGACTCTACATTGCCAGCAAATGGATCTGTTCAAATAGATGGTGGTGTTGGTATTGTTAAGAGATTGAATGTAGGTGGTCAGACAATAATTTTAGATACAACAGAATCAGGTAGTAAAGATGGTGGTGCACTTGTAGTTGATGGTGGTGTTGGTATTGAAAAGAATTTAAATGTAGGTGGTAATGCTTTAGTTTCAGCAGGAACAGATGCGACTAGTAGTAGCACAGGTGCATTAAGAGTAGTAGGTGGTGCTGGTATAGGTGAAGATTTGTTTGTTGGTGAAGATGCTGAAATTGAGGGAACTACTGGATCTACTTCTACTAATTCAGGTGCACTTATAGTTCGTGGTGGTACTGGTATTGCACAGAATCTTTTTGTTGGAAATGATGTAAAAATTGAAGGAACTACAGAATCGAATGATAAAGATACTGGTGCATTAATAGTTGATGGTGGTGTTGGTATTGAAAAGAAATTAAATGTAGGTAGTGATGCAAAAATTGATGGAACTACTCAATCCACGAGTAAAGATACTGGTGCATTAATAGTTGATGGTGGTGTTGGTATTGAGAAGGATGTTCATATTGGTGGAACTACTCAATCTGAAGATACAGATACTGGTGCACTTGTAGTTGGTGGTGGTGCTGGTATTGAGAAGAATGTTAATATTGGTGGTTCTATAACAGTAGCAGATACGACAGTATCAACCAGTTGTACAACTGGTTCTGCTGTTTTTGGTGGTGGTATTGGTGTTGGTGGAACGGTTTATATTTGTGGTGATGCGATAGTTGAAGGAACTACTCAATCAACTGATAAGGATACTGGTGCTCTTATAGTTGATGGTGGTGCTGGTATTGAGAAAAATCTTAATGTTGGTGAAGATGCAAAAATTATTGGTACTTTAGAGTTAGAAAACTCTATTATTGATAAGTTAAACAGTGTTGGTTATGATGCTAGTCGTACAAAGAATGATTATAGATTATCTGCTGTAGGTAGTGGTGTATCATGGAGACCTTCTGGTGTAGATACTGATAATGCGATTTGGGTTACTGTTGATGGTGATGATACTAATACTGGATTATTAGAAGGTGATGCAAAGAGAACTGTTGGTGCTGCTGCATCTATAGCAAAAGAAGGAGATACTATTATTATTCGTTCTGGTACTTATACTGAGAATAATCCAATTGGATTGAGAACAGATGTTTCAGTATCTGGTGAAGATTTAAGACTTGTAACTATTATTCCTCAGAACAGAACTAAGGATGTATTCCATGTTAGAAGAGGATGTTTGATACAGAATCTTAACTTCTCTGGTCCTCAAGATGATGGACAAGGTGGAGTTTCATATAATCATCCTGGATGTGCAGCTGCTGCTTTCCCACCATTAGATACTCCTGCTGCTACTGGATATGCTCATACTGGTCCTGCTAATGAAGGTCCGTCTGGTAGGTGGAAATCTCCATATGTTAGAAACTGTACTAACTTTATGACTGGTAGTATTGGTATGAAGATAGATGGTAATCATGCTAATGCTGATTTTGGCGGTACTAATAATTTAGGACAAGACTTTAAATCATTTGTTTGTGATGCGTTTACACAATATAATCAGAATGGTATTGGTGTATCACTTACAAACAATGCATATGCTCAGTTAGTTTCTATCTTTACTATTGGTTGTGACATAGCAATTTATTGTGATAGTGGTGGACAGTGTGATTTAACTAACTCTAACTCATCCTTTGGTAATGTTGGATTAAAGGCAGATGGAGTTGGTGCTGTAGAATTTACAGGTACAACAACAGGAAATGTAGCTGCAGATAATGATACTTTCCAAATTACTAATCTTACAGATGTTCAGGGAAGATATAGAAAACCTTTTGATGGACAGGGATTATTCTTTAAGATTAATCTTTCAGACTATCTTGATATAACTGGAAGTGGAATTATAGAAGAACCAATGCAATTAATTCGATCTATCGAAGTTGTTAATGGTGGAGCTAATGGAGATTATAATTCAGCAGCACCTCCAATTATTACTGTTCCAAATCCATTAGGACCAGAATCTATTCAAGCAGAATTTTCTGCGAATGTGAGTGCTGCTGGAACAATTACATCTGTTGATGTTCTTGCCAGTGGTAGAAATTTCTTGCCAAATCAATCATTTGCAGTTAATATTTCTGGTACAGGTAGTGCACAACTTACGGCAAATACAGATCCTATTTTATATACTGTAAGTCTTGCTACTCCACCAACAGATACTGTTGGATTAACCACAGTAACTTTTAATGAATTTGTTCCGTATAAGGTTAATAGTGGAGTTGATATTGAACTCTTCAGAATTAGTCGTATTATTACCAGTTCTCATTCATTTGAATATATCGGTGCTGGTACAGATATAAATAAAGCGAACCCCTTCCAAGGTGGTGAACCTATTACTGCAAATGAAGTTATTGCTATAAACGGAGGTCAAGTTCCATTTACTAGCACTGATCAAAAAGGTAATTTTAGAATTGGTGATGGATTAACAGTCGATCAAACAACTTCAACTATTCGAGGAAGAGACTTTAACAGAGCAATTCAAGCCCAATTAACACCATTAATACTAGCGTTGAGATAATATGGCAATAGCACCAGTAAATAAGTTTATATCAATCGTTGTACCTGTAGCACCAGGACAGCAGGAACTTTATCAGGTTCCAACAGGAACTTCTGCTCTAGTATTATATGTTCAAGTAGCAAATGTCGGTGTAGGTACATATCCAACAGTCACTTTAACTCAGAGAAGAGAATCAAGAAGTACAGGACTTACACGAGATGTAAGAGTCATAAAAGATATAGAAATACCACCAAATGATGCAGCAATTCTTGTTGATGGTAGAATGGTGTTGGAAAAAACACCCCTAGTTTTAGATCGTTTATTGGTTAGTGGAGTACAAAGTGGTTTAGCTACAATCACTGATGTTACTTATTGTGAACCATTAGGAATTGCTACAGTAACTACGATAGATAATCATGGATTTAGTGCAGGTGATCCGATTACTTTAGCTGGAATAGCATTTACTTGTGCTAATAATAATTCTGGTATCACAACTACAATTTTTCCAGATCCACAATCATCTTATGTTGTGGAAGCGGTTACTGATCCAAAGTATTTTTCTATTCGTGTTGGTTCTTCTAATGGTATAACTCATTTTTATAATGGTGCTCAACACAGTTATGTCAGGTCAGACGTTAATTCAGTATTTGCTAATGGTAATGCAGTTTACTTTACTCCTACCAGTGGAAGTTATGATTCAGGAACAGGAGATTTAGAATTAAATATACCAGGTCATGGACTTTTTGCATCTGCAACATCACATACTCCAAACTGGGCATTCTATACTCCTTCATCAGGAATTATGACTGTTACCACGGCAACTGCTCATGGATTTTCTACAAATAATGTTGTTAAATTTGATGATTATGCATTAGCATTTAAATGTGCAATGGATGGTAGTAGTTCTATAAAAAAATATCCAAGATCAACAGATCCTATAAGTGGTAAGTGGAAAAAAATTACTGTAGGTACTACAACTTCATTTACAGTAGATGTAGGGAAAAGTAATCTTGTTAATTTTACACCTACTGCTGGTGAATATAATGGTGCTGTTGGTATTATGACTCTTACTATTGG
>TARA_R100000700_G_scaffold10395_1_pt1 | contig 14915 bp, 8 predicted proteins | sample TARA_R100000700 | Tara Oceans TARA_R100000700 (sample SAMEA2622810) | marine metagenome | biome: marine biome (ENVO:00000447); feature: marine epipelagic mixed layer (ENVO:xxxxxxxxx); material: "saline water (ENVO:00002010), including plankton (ENVO:xxxxxxxx)" | depth 120 m | reverse complement strand
ATTACCTTTAACTTCTAATAGACCAGTTCCATTAGGTGTAAGTTTGATATTACCGTTAGTTGTACTGGTGTTTATTTCCCGTGCTTGTACATCTAAGTTACCACCAAGTTGAGGACTGCTATCGTCAACTATATCGGATAGACCTCCACCACCACCACCACCACTTGAGGCAATAGTAATAGTATCAGTACTATCATTTGTGGTAATCGTGACGTTACTACCAGCTTCAAGAGTTAATGTATCTGTAGCACCATCTGCTACCACACTATTTTGTCCAGAGACAGCTATGGTTTTGAATGCTTCGCTTGCTCCACTACCACCGCCACCTCCAGCATTAGCAGCCCACTTAACACCTGTAGCTTCTGAACTATCAGCTGTAAGGATATAACCATTAGTACCAACACTTAACGCTGACGGATCACCAGACCCATCGCCTACCAATATCTCGCCTTTAACATCAAGGTCTGAGTTCATTACAGCACCAGCTGCATTGACATTAGTAGCATCAGTTACATCAGCACTGGCTTCTATAGCTGCTAACTTAGTTTTCTCCGCATCTGTATAGGCATTTGTATTTGACTCGCCTTCATACGCTGATTTTATCTCTGCACCTGTTTGGTCAGCTGTAGCTGCAGTTTCTATTCCATCTAATTTTGTCTTATCAGCTGATGAGATACTACCTGGTGCTGAAGTGGTAGATGCTGCTATTTTTGATCCATCAATTGCTGCAGATGAAGATATATCAGCATTAGTAATAGTCCCATCTACTATTTTAGATGAGTCAACAGAGTTAGCAGATAGGTGAACTAAATCGATTGATCCATCAACATATTGATCACTATCAACTGAGTTAGCTGACATGTGGGCTAGATCTATTGACCCATCAACATATTGATCGCTGTCAACTGAGTTAGCTGACATGTGTTCTAAATCAATAGACCCTGCTACGTAGTGCTCTGAATCAATAGAATCATCAGCTATCTTTGTACCGTCAATTGAATCAGCTCTGATCTTATCTCTAGTTACAGCGACGTTAGTTATTCGATAAGTATTAACTGTATCTGACTGAGCTTCTTGTAAAGCGTACAAGATTTGATCTTGGTTATCGTTCAAATCTCCAGCTCTTACAGAAGATCCAGCTGAATAAACAGCTTTAGCTGTATCGACTTCTGTGTCTCTATAAACTCTTACGGCTACTCCAGTTTTAGGAGCACCGTCACTTTCTTGTACAGTGCTATCAACACTTGTAGCATTAAAAGTAATTTTTGTGGGTGAGGTGGATACTGTGTATTTAGTTGTAGCTTGCGTTAATCCATTTAACGAAACTTTGACGTCTTCAGTTTTTAGATATGGAAAAGAGAATGTATATTCTTTATTTGAACCATTAACTGCTCCTCCATTATCGACATAAGTTGTAGCCATTTCCCGTTGGGTAAATTAATTGTTTTGCCAATCCAATAAGCCTCGTATCTGTTCGGTTTGACCTGTTTCAGTTAGATAATCAATTTGATCATTAATATATTGTTTCCTTCTTACTTTTTCTTGATCGCTTATATGTGCTTCTGCGAATTTCTTAGCTCTCCTTAACGCATCATTTAGACGCATATGTATCCTCATGAATAACTTTCTATCCATCGGTACATTGGAGTTTTTATATAGTTTTCGGAATTCCTTACCGTCTACTGATCCCATTATATCTTTAATTTCTTTCTTAAACCAGCCATATTTACCCATAAGTTCGGTGACTTCGGATCTTTGACTAGGTGTATATTCAACACCCTTACCGTTGGTTCTTAGTTGAGGTCTACCATTCCATTCAATATCTATAAGGAATTGTTTCTCAGGACTGATTCTATCACTTTGTTTAAACCAAGGTGAATATGTATTAACTACACGTTGCCAGAAGTTTTCAGGTTCACCTACTTTACCTCCATCAACCCAGTCATATACATCAGCTAATCCTTGTTTTAGACCTACGTTTCTGTTAGCAAGTAGTTGAGTTAACTCTTGATCTACTTCTTTTAATGAAGGTGTTATTAATCTTCCTAATTCATTTCTAAAACCACTACCAGGTAAGAATGAGCTTCCAAAACTAGCTCCCCATCTAGCTAATGCAGCAGGGTTTCCAGCTAATACATCATTAAGTGGTTCTAAACCAGCTGTAAATGATTTATTGGTTAGGTTTGCAGATATGATAAAACCCATCTTATTTAACATAGTCTCGATATTAGTCTCATCTAACGTATCGAAGTTATCCATAATATCAGTTGTAAGTGACAACCAATCAGATAATGGACCTAAGTTTTCATAGCTATACCATTTACCATCCCAACCCTGATAAGTGAGAGGTTTCCAACCAAGCTCTCTTCTAGTCTTTTGTCTAGTCTTATCATATAAACCATTACCACGGATACGACCACTAAGGAATAAACCTACAGCTCCTCCAACTGAGAGAGTACCTATAGCTTTTCTACCTTTAAGTTCAGCTCTAATAGTCTCATACGCAGCTTTAGCATTCTCATCAAATGGTATTCCTCTAGCAGCTAATAAATTCTCTACTTGTTCTTTATTAGTGATAGCCATATCAAATGGATGCTTAAACTCAGCTAATTCATTACGGAATAAAGCTAGTGGATTATGAGATCCAGTGAACTTAAGCATATTCATAGATGTTTTAGGGAACATCAAGAATGGTTTTAAAGCAGGATATTTTTGAATTAATTTACTTAGAGCATTAACTGAGTCATTCTCTAAGTTCATAGCAATCTCTTTACTTGCGTATTCAACTGCTTTATCAGTTATAAACCCTCTTTCATCAAACATTTGATCATATAGACCATTGGATAACTTCTTAATGCTATCTGCATTTAAAGCTTTCTCACCTCCCTCTTTGAGCAATTTATCATATGCTCTACCTCTAGCTTCAACACTACCAATAAATGATCTAGTAAATCCGTCAAACGCTGTCATAGTGTTAGCACTTAGACGTAACCAAGGGTGTTCAGATAAATCATTCATAGCTTCTATCTGAGCTACCAGAGCAGAAGGTCCATACTCACCTACACTTTCCTTAGCTTCACCATAAGAACGTAGAACTTTCATAGTTCCTTCATTCTTACGTGCTATATCTTCACGCATAATATATCCAACAGAACTAGGATCACTCCAAGATCTTCTGAATATTTGATTCATATGACTGAACGCTTTCTGTAACGTATCAACCATACCAACGGTGTACATATAACTACCGCGTCTTAGTGTTGCTGCATCTCCTTCAATCAATGCACCACCAAGGGTAGCGATAGGACGTTCAATCATTAAAGCTAGGTTAGATGCACCTGCTTTTAATGGAGTACCTATAGAAGATAGAACAGAGTTATAGATGTTAGCCCACATACCTTGTGTCCAAGCTGAAGGCATGTCAGGATTGACATCAACTAAAGCTTTCTTAAAGACACCAGTAGTGTTTCTGATGTAGTCATTCAATGCTGAAATGGTAGATACCTTTCCATCAGTGACTTCATAAGCTAATTGTAGGGGTCTTAACAATTCAGGACGTTCAGCTGATACCTGCCTAAGAGTCTCGATAGTTTGATTTGTTTCAAAAGTAAGCTTTTTAAGATGCTCTTTTGTCAAACTTGTCTCATCTTTAATTGCAGTGAGCATCTCATCCATCGTCAGCTCTTTTTTAAATGCACGTTTTCCAAGGTTTAGCATGTTCAATGCTCTACCTCTTACGTAAGAAGTAGTACCTTTGATCTGCATTAAGTATTGAAGACGGTCTAATATTTGTTCTTGAGCACGTTTTACAGCTCCAGGGTTTTCACTAAATAATCTTGCACCTTCTGACATATCAGCAACTTGACCAGCTAGAGAAGTAGCTATATAGCCTTGAGCACGTACTATATCCATATTGATATAGTCATCCATATACTGTTTGATAGCACTCATGACTCCTGCATATCCTTCAGAACTGAGAACTTTTGCACCAGAGTCAACATCTACACCAGACAATCCTTTGATGATACCTTTCATATCTTCAACAGGAAGGCCATATAAGTCAGCACCTATCTTGTTTCCTGATTTAACTATCTCTGCATGAGAAAGGTATTTACCATTACTGAATTTATAGCCATATTTAGAGTCTTTTAATATATCTGCTGCCTGTACTATTAATCTTTGACCAGCATCATCACCTTTGGTTAGGAATTGTAGAGCACCAGGAGTAACTACAGAACCAACTCTTCCATAGATGGTATCTAGATTCTGTTCTATCCTTACTACATCAACTGAAGCTCCTAATATGCCATCAGGGTCTCCAGTTCTAATACCTGATTCTGTATAACCATAGAGATCATGCATACCGAATATAGGTTCATCTAAATTAACTGATTGGTTCAAATTAACTTGACCTAGTTCAGATGTTTGGTCGTATCTTCTTTTTGCTGATTTTAGAGTTGCATCTTCAACGGCATCTGTTGAAAGATCTTCTTCTTGCATAGCTTTGATATAAGAAGCTGCCTTTTCGTTCTCAGGTATCCATTCAGTTGCCTTCGCAGTACCTTTTAAACTTTTAGCTAACTTACCTGCACCTACTAATACGTCGGCAAGTAATCCTATACCTAAACCTTCTTTAATGTTCTTTTGTCTTTTTAAATCTGGTCCATCACTATCTAAAGTTGCTAAGTCTTCGGATATCCAACCGGTACTTCTAGGGAATGATTTCTTAATCATACCTAGAGCATTATGATCTCTCTCTTGAGCAGGTGCCAAGGAATCAGAGACAACACCTGCACCACCAGCTAGACCAGTCTTTGAAAACCATTTAAAGAATGGATCGTTTCCTAACTTCCATCCCAGTTTTGAATGAGCTGCAGCACCTCCTTTCATACCAAATCTAGTCATGACTACTGTAGGTACCACTATTGAGGAAATATCCCTAACAGTTTGTGCAACTTCGTTCTCAAATCTAGGTATGTTTGGTATATCTAGTGCCTCACCTGGCATTACTTTATTATATAAACCTATACCAGTATCAACTACACCAGTAGGTATAGATAAAGCGGCTTCAGCAGTGGTTTTTAGAGCATTGCCTTCTTCCTCTGGTTCAGGTTGTTGTGTTTCTTGTGTGGGTTCCTCTTCCGTAGAAGAAGTAGGTTGTTGAGGTTGTTGTTCACCCTCCATAGAAGGTAGCTCTTCTTGGGTTTCGAGGAAGCTATCAGTAATAGCATCCTCTTCATCCATACGTATTAGATCTTCTTCATCTATTGCTTCGAATTGCGGATCAACAACTTCATCTATATCATTGGCCATAGAATCCTGGTCTTACTAGTTGTGATAAGTTTTTGGGTGTTGGTTCGTATTTATAGTTAGCTTGTTGTACGTTTTGTTTTTCGTCTTCATTTAATATAGGAACATTAGGAATGATTTCATTCATTAAGTCATTAACTCTATCGGATGACCATTTACTGAAATTCACAACACCAGTTGTTATAAGTTCAGCTAGAAAATCTCCAGTAGCTTTACCAGAGGCTATTTCAGCAAATTGCACAATCTCTTCTAGTTGTTCGTCTAGTGGTTTTCCCTCTATAGCTTCATCCATTAGCTTATTCACTTCAATGGAAGTGTCTTTTCTGAATTGGTTTAATCGACTAGTAACTACTCTGAACACTTGTTTATAAGCATCGGCTCCCATTTGGAAACCTCCCATTATCTGACCGTTTATATGTGCAGCTGCTAGTCCAACTCTATCCCAATCTATTTCACCACTAGTTGATTTTGGTGTGACTCCATAAGCTGCTGCAATATTCGGATTAGTAATAAATAACTCGTACGTACCAGCTAGTTGACCAAACTCATTACCGTTTTCTTTAGAATAATTAAATAGCTCTTCACCCTTATTATTCAGTACAAAAGCAATATTAAGATTGTCAGTATTCTGACCAAGCTTACCTAAAATACGTGTAGATCCATTGAATCCACTGTATTCCATAGTTATATGGTCTTCTTTAGATAACCAGCGATCAGTTAAATCGAGTGATGGACTTGGAGAAGGTAGAGGTATTCCATGCGCTTTAGCTATCTTTTCTAGTATTTGTTGTTTACTTATAGTACCCGCTGGTTGAGAGTTAAAGATTGTATTCACCTCTTGTGGGTAGCGAGGATCATCCTGAGTAGCTAAGTGATTTGTATATGCCTCTTCGAACCTTTCTTTAGTCATCACCTTATTTATATTCTCAGGTGTGAATAATGAATTAACATCTCTATTCCTTCTTAGTACACCATTAATCCTTTTATTAATTTTATTCCTGCGAGTTACACGATTAGTAGCTGCTGATAAATCTGCAGGACTGTCATTAAATCCAGGTACTTTGAAACCTTTAACGCTATCAGTATTAGGAGGATTTGTTGCGCTATTATAAGTATCAAACCACTCTTCAGCTACTTGACGTGCATATGCAGATGGGTTTGCTTCCTCAGCATTTATAGCTGCTGTTAATGCGTTGTTATAGATTTGACCTACTAGGTAATCTGCCATAGCATCTTCATTACCTTCACCTTCACTAAACCCCAATGTTCTACGTCTAGATTTTACGAGACCTCTTAGATATTCTGTATCTTTCTTCTTATGTTTAGAAACTATAGTATCTATTATTGCAGCTTTTGATTTATATTTCTCTATAAGTTGTGCATCTCCTGTGTCGTACAACGCGACTGTAGTCAATTCATTTTTATCTATCATATCTAAGACTTTTGCCTCTTCGTTTGACTGTTCTAATGCACCTGGAGATTGATTTTCGATATATTTATTTAACTTTGTTGGCTCCATTCCAAAGAAATCTTCATTTTGAAGTAAATCAGTTTTGAGTCCTATTAAATATCTCTGGTCTACCCTAGTAGGATCATCTTTCAGTTGTTGTTGTATCGTCTTAAATATATCTTCTTGTGCATCCTCAAAGGCTGCTCTCTTTTTATCATCATCAGCTTCTTGTTGATCTACTATAGCTTGATCCATATGTTGCTTCATCTCTAAATACCTTCTAGGTATCTTATCTTTAATCATCACAAACTTACCTGAACCAGGTGGGTCTTCAATCAGAGCCTTCATAGATTCCTCGAATTCATCTGGTTGTAACCGACCTAAATCCATTTCCTTCTTCACAACCTCCATCGCTTTATCATGAGCACCTGTTCTGGTATAACCTTTAGGTGGTTTTGATTTTGGATCAGTAGTTGCCTGTAGACTTGTTATTAAATTTACATAGTTAGAATTTATAGAGAATTCTTGAGTAGCTGTTTCGACATCTATAGTTCCTTGTTCAATAGCAAAGTCTCTAGTATCACGTTTTGCCGCTGCATTGTGTGCGTCTAAAACCTGTGAGTAGAAACCATTTTTTTCAGCTAGTAGAGCTTTGTTGTAATAAAGATCATTATCCTTGATATATTGTCTAAGTATAGCATTTCTAGCAGCGTCTTTTTGTTTAGGGGTTTGAGCGGTTTTAGGTGTAAATGTCACACCATTAAGCATTAATTCAAGTGTATCATTAGTGCTCATCTCCCCTTCTAAATGACCTGCGTATTCTTTACCCAATAAAGCTGATCTAGTAGAGGCTGTCTTATATGAAACAGCTCCACTTGTATTAGTGATGTTTGTAGCTTGTTCTTGAGTACCTCCATTCTGTAAAACTTTAGCAGATACCTCTTTACTTTTTCTTTCATTATCATCTACCTCTTTTTTAACTTTGTTATAAGCTTCCTCTTCTTCAGTAGATAAAATAGGTTTATCTAGTTTTTGATGAAGATTAAGGGCTTCCACATACTCATCGGCTATGGCATCATTATCGGCTTCCCAAGCTGCTATCTCTTTATCTTGCTCAAGTTTATCTCCTAGTTTTTTGGAGAATTTTGCTGCAGATTCAAAGAGTTCCTTTTCTCGTTTAATGGCTTCTGCAGTTCTTTCCTTATCGTACTGTCCAGCACGTGTTAAGTTCCTGATTTCGCCAGTTTGCCAGCTATCTAGGATTTCATTATAAGTAGACATAGTTGTTATTTGTTTGGTTCTGTAACTCTAGGCGGGTAACTTATTTTTGTTAGGGTCTATTTCACCTGACTCACGAAGTAGCTTATTTCTTTGCATATTTTGATCTAGCATTCCCGTAGCTATCTCTAACCCAGTGTCTAGTAAGCTTGGCATTTTTACATGTCCAGGGTGAGGAGGGAGATGCCTACCACCAGGTCGTGCAGCATTAACACTTCTATCCCAGTCATACCAAGCTTGTTTTTGTTTACGCTCTTGGATATTTGTCAATAATGCTGCTCTATCTCGCTTACCTGTTAGTTTGAGTGCTAGCTCTTGACGCTTTCCAGTTTGACTTAATAGTATTTCTCTATTAGTCATCTTCAATCCAGAGCGCCTACCAGTTGCTTCTGAATAACCTCCTTTTATGTAGGCAACATCTTGTTCTCTGATTTGATTAACAGTACTGGCTTCCAGTTCAGCAAGTTCCTGATCAATTTTAGCTATATTATCTTGTGCTTCAATCCTTTTTCTTTGAGCAATTATTGCTTTATCTTCAGCTGTATTTCTCCATTTGTTTCTAATGGCCGTATCTTCGATAATATGCTGATTGATAGCTCTTTGGTGCTCTCTATCTGCTTCTGCTCGTTTCCTGTTAGCCTCTCTAACTTTTTGTACGTGTTTAAGCCCTGCAGCTATTAATAAAGTTACCATTGTATTTTACAGAATTCTAGAAAAGGTAAATTATTGGGACCATAGTTAAGTTCTCTTAGAAATTTAAATCCCAATAATCTAAGGAGACGTATGTGTACAGTATTTCGTTTGTCAACAATGTTCCAGTACAAACCGTCAGGTTGACTAAGTAGCCATTGTTTTACATCTTTAACGAAAGTTCTAGGATGATCTTTACAAGCGGGAGTAGATAACATCCATACTCGACCATCTTCTACACCAATCATAGCGGCAATCTTGCCGTCGCTAGTGTAGATAGCATCGGTATTCTTTTGAGTGATGGAAGCAAGGACAATCATCCAAACATTAGTGATACCATGTCCTTCAAATACTTCCTTCTTATCAGCTTCTGTTAAATTAGAGGCTACTTTATAAGCAGCCTCCTTAGTAATGGGGTGAATTCGTTTAGGCACGTCTATAATATTTAGGGTTATAATCTCCTTCCCAATTTAAGGAGTATAAGGTTGCTGGAGATGGATGGGATGATTTGAGTTGTACAGTTAAGTTTTTATTATTTTCATATACAGGAATAGTATGGATATATTCATCAGCTATAGCAGCATAGTTATTCTGAATCTGATCCCATTCAATAGATTCATAAGTTTGAGAATAATCGGGTCTTCCAGTTCTCTTTAAGGTGGTTTCTATTAAACCTACTGAACCAAATCCAAACTTCAATCTATGAACTACTAACGAAGATCTGGTATCAGCCCTAGATTTACCCCCTTGATTAGTTGCTGCATATATTGTAGGTAATTCTACTAACCAATCAAATACATATCCAAGGATTAATGTAGCTCCTGTCCAGTTACCATCTACTTCTAAATTACTACCATTCACTGTTACTAAGCCATATCTACCTAAGTCATTACCAGAATTATTGTTAAATACCGCTAATTGCCTACTGCTGTTATATCCACTAGGTTTAGGGAATACAGTTTTCTTAGTTGTAACGTTATAAGTGTTAGCAGCTAATGCAGCTATCTCAGTATGATTATCTAGATGTATGACATCTGTATTAATAACAGTAGTGTCATCTTGTTTTTTAACATCATAAGCTTCTAAAGTATAGTTACCACCATTCTCTAAAACAGTGTAATAAATGTCATCTAAGATAACATGGTGTTTTAAATTACCTGGTAATTCCCATCTAAACCAAGCCGCTTGTATACGTCTTTCACCGTTACTATAATATCGGTAACCCCAAATATCTGTAGCTGTAGACGTCTTGGTAGATCCAAATAAAATTAATCCATTCTCTTTAGATGTTGCTATATGAGATATATCAATAGGTAGTTTCTTAGAGATAACCTTACTTTGTTCAGTCACAACAGGTTCTCCTTCCCTTCTGATTTCGGAGATTTCAAAGAACCTGGCATTCTTACCAGTGCTATTTACAAAACCATTAGTCATACCTAATGAAAATGGTACTATCTTATGGTTATAGTTGTAAGATGATAAGTAATTTACTTTAGCTGTTGTAGGTGTTAGTGCATCACTATCTGTAGTCAACATGAACTGTTGATTAGCACTGTGCAGAAGTAGACCACTATTCACCTCTATACCATCATATAATACAGTAGGATATAGTGAGCTTGATTTTATATCTATAGGGTCTGTCGGACTTACTGTTTGAGCACTCTTAGAAAAGAAGTTATAGAAGTCGTTTGTTTGGGATAATACAACATTATTCTCAGACAGCATTACTAGTCTATTTCTAAAGAATAACAGCTTTGTAATCTTCTTCCCAATAAATGATGGCTCAGGGTTTGTATCTTCATCTCCTACATTTCTAGTAATCCAAGGTGGTTTAGAAATTCTGAATATACCATTAGCATAGTTTTGTGCAGATCCTCCATTAATAGCCCAGCTACCAGGATCTCCTCTCTCTAGTCTAATAGGTAAAGTATCCCCATCCAGTGTAGTTTTAATACCAGGCTTAACAGTCTCTTCCCATACACCTGTACCATAACGATCCGCCGTTACACCAGCAGCAATATTATCTACCTGGAATTTTAAGTAGTAGTCATCTTCATCAGCTTCTGAAGAATTAGCTACCTTAACAACATAATTATGTCTACATGAAGCTGGTAAATCACCTGGAGTATTAGTCTCAGATGTTGTGATTTGCATTAACCCCACTTCAGGAGTGCTTATATTAAATGCAGCTGTATGTTTTATATGTAGACAATTACCTGTGATTGTAGTAGTCATACCTGATGGTTTTAAAGCATCTAAGGCAGTCTTCATATCACCTAAGACACCAGCTGCAGTTATAGAAGTATCTGCATTAGCAGCTGTTGGTGCTGGTCTAACTCTACAAGTAGGTTTACCATTAGAGTCGTTTGGACCTTGAGCACCTGTTAGACTAGCTTGTGACCTAAGTGTGACATGAGATTTAACTTCTACTGTACCTGTAGCACCCTTCTCCATAGTGAAGCTTTGGGTGTTACCAGTGACAAAACCTTCTCCACCAAATTCTAAAAGACAAAATCCTGTGTAAGAGTTATCATAGTTTGGATGATTATTTGTACTACCACCACCTTCTGCTATTGGTTGACATCTAAGATCAATTTCATAGCACAAATTATTAGCACCTTTTATAGACTCTCTAGATGCTTTTCTACATTGACCATCGTTTGTATCTAAACTACCAAACGTTTCATGTACAGCCAGGGATGTGGCTCTAGTCGTTTCAGTGACTGTTGTGTCATCAGGATCACTTAAATCTAATGCATATTGCCTTCCATAAGTAACAGTTGTTAATTCAACGATAGCTTCGTGTACTTCTGCTGTAGAAGTAGTAGTAGCCATAGCAGCTGTCTTAGTTCTATTAGTTAGGAATGTGTTATAGTTGACAACTAAAGATTGAATATCAGTAGGTTCAGTCCATCCTGACAAGTATGTGCAAGCGTTAGTACCAGGAACTTGTGCATAATCTACTGGTATCGAGGCACCATCCCGTGTTCTCCATATTTGTACAACACCTGATGTATTGACATTACCTATATATTGATCCGTATCATTCTCATAGATATGGAACCAACTAAGCTCTCCAGAGTTAGGAGATAGTGTCGAAATAAATTTACCACCAGGTCTTTTTATTAAACCATGAGTAACATCAGGCATAGCATTCTTCAGATCAACTACTTGTCCTGGTGTCTTCAATTCGTCGGGTTGGTCTGATATACCTAAAATATAATTAGGTATTGTCTGTGTTATGCCTGCCATTATCTTGCTAATCCAATGTAAGGTTGATAAGTATTAAATGATGTTTCATGTGGAAAACCTAAATAATTATGATCTCCTTGATTACATTCATATTCCATACACGTTGCTCGTGCAGTTTGTTCTTGTATATTTAACAGCTGTACTAATTGAGGATTAGTTACCATTTGAGTTGCAGCTCTACCTGCAGCTTTATAAGTAATTAATCTTTTGAAGATAGAAGGTAGATCATCAAAGTCGAATAGCCATACAATATCTACTCTATATTCTTCACCTACTGTCCATACATCTGTATGATTTACCTTGTCATATAAACGTCCATTCCTCTTTACTACATCATGATGTTTAGATTGTGGTTGAGAGAAATCCATACGTAATGCATTGGTATCAAACAATAGATAACCATTAGCATCAGCTGTTTTATGACAGTGTTCTTCAGTATTAAAATGCCAACCTTCATTTTGTACATCAATATTAGATTCCTTTAATAAGTTATGTACAAAGGCTATCTCAGGGTTGTCGTAGGTTGATATCTGATTACTATTAACTGTGTAAGTTCCTAGTGTTGTAACTGGGGATTGTCCAATCGCTCCCAGTATTGTATTCACTGCGGATAGTTCGGTATCGGTGTCTGTTGTAGTGGGAGCTATAGTCATAAGATATATGAATAAAAAAAAGGAGGACCGAAGTCCCCCTTATATGAACAATAAATGTGTTACCAGCTATGTGTGTTAGAGCCAGATGTAGCAGGAGCTGCACCAGCAATAAGTTCTACACAAGCAGCAGGGTTTAGGTAGTCAGCACCCATAGCCAAACGGCCAAGAATTACATCACCTTGATAAACCACTGATACGTCGCCAGAAGTTACTTGAACCTGTGGTCCGATAGCTTCAACTACAGCTGCACCTTCCTTCTGGAATATAACTCCACAAGAATGTGCGAATCTTTCATCAGTACCGTAGTCGTTACGTGAACCATAGTTAGTACCAGTTACAGCTTCGTCGTCGAGCATATCTTCGCCAACGAATGTACCTAAGTTTCCAGGTGATGTTTCACCAGGATCAGCTGCACCAGCGGTGCCTCCTAACTTAGTACCATAGTTTCCGAAGAATGGTACGTTCATTGACTTGAAGATTTTGATACCTGCAATTTCAATGATTCCGTTACCAGTCTGCAAAGCAGTACCTTGTACGTCACGGTTGATTAGACCATTACCCGATACGTTCTGGATAAGTGCATAGTACTGTCTTGGGTTAAGAACAGCTACTCTTCCAGCACCACTTACACCCTTTTCATCTAGGGCTGCAGCAGCATCATAGAAGGCATCTACTAGCTTATCTGAGTCGTATGCGTTAGCAGCTAAGTTAGTAGTACCAACACGGATCTGAGATCCACCTGGTTCTACGAAACCTGTTGCTGAAACTGGAGAAGCTGCACGAGCACCACGAACGATAGATCTGAAGATCTTACGGTCATATGTTTGTGCTAAAGCGTAACCAATTTTTCTTGAGATTTCTCCTCTCAATTCGTAGTGAGCCAGAGTTTCATCTAATTCATAGACGAAAGCACTTGAGATTAATAGGTCATCACAAGTCACTGTTTTCTCAGCTACTGGAGGCGCATTGTCACTGTTACCCAAGATGCTCTGGCCTGGAATATGATATTCCGCTTTGGTGCGACCCGTGTAGATGAACTGCAATGAGCGTCCATTCTTAAGGGTTCTCTTGGTAACTAGATCACGTGCAATAGCCTCATGTTGGAACCCTTTGAAGAGCTCCCCAGAGAAAATTTTAAGATAAAGATCTCTGTTATTTGACGCATTACCAGTAGCGTTAGCCCTACCTTGAAAGGTTACTGGCGCTGTACTGTGCGTACTTTGTTGTGCCATTGTTATGGATAAAGTTTATATTTACGTTTCTCAGCTGAAATTTTTTTGATCGATTTGTTGTGGTCTATCCCACCGTCTAGACGGCTAATGGGTATCCGCGTACGGGCCAAAAGCCAAAAGCGAGCTATCGGAATCGAACCGATGAACCTAGTTTGGAAGACTAGAGTTTTACCGCTAAACTAAACTCGCAGTACTCATTATTTATTGAGTACATATCTATTAAGTACTTCAAGCTGATCGTGATATCTCGATATCTTATCTAGCTCTAGACCAATAGCTTCGGTTATATCAGAGTGTTCGCCAATACCAGCGGGGTTAGTTAAATAAACTTCTACATTAGCTAGATGCTTCTGTATCTCCCCGTTCGCATGTGCCTTCACTGCGTTGATTAGTTGTGTTCTCATTCTGGGTAGATCGATGGTAGTTTAAATGAGACCATTCAACATAAATGAAAAAGGATAGCAGTAGAAATACCACTATCCATAATTCATTTAGTTTCTCACTAGCTCGTGAGAGCCTCTTCCAAAGAGTCGTAGTCGACTTCTTTTTCTTCTTTTTCTTTATGCTCTTCTGGTTTGTCATGATGAGATTCAGGACTTAACCAAGTAACTGAAGCAGGAGAGTGGGAGCTTTGTTGAGCCATCACTCCTCCTTCTTCTCTTCCTTCTTCTCTTCTGCAGGAGCTTCATATCTCCTGGCAGGTCTTTTATCTGTGTTGTTATTCGGCATTAGAATGAATACTTAGCTCCTAGTTTGGTACCATATGTATTGTCAGAATCTTCTACGTTAGCAAAAGATACTTCACCATAAAGACCAAGCTTTTGACTGGCAGCTACAGAACCACCTAACTTACCTGAGAAGTTAGAGTCAGCATCAGCACCATCAACAGCGTTGATAGTCTTTCCACCTTGTACATACCAGTCAACAATACCGGCGGTATTCTCATAACCGATGTGAAGGTCGGTAGCTCTTGATGTGTAATCAGAGCCAGTGTAAGAAGCGTTTGTTTCTACGTTTACATATGGACCAGCCATTGCAGGTGTAGAAGCG
>TARA_R100000700_G_scaffold612_5_pt1 | contig 15149 bp, 14 predicted proteins | sample TARA_R100000700 | Tara Oceans TARA_R100000700 (sample SAMEA2622810) | marine metagenome | biome: marine biome (ENVO:00000447); feature: marine epipelagic mixed layer (ENVO:xxxxxxxxx); material: "saline water (ENVO:00002010), including plankton (ENVO:xxxxxxxx)" | depth 120 m | reverse complement strand
AAAGAATGGGCAATTGAATATGGTAAAAAAGTTCCTTATGCATCTGATATTAGAACAGATTTTCTTCAAAGCCCAGAAAAACTTAGTGAATTACATTTATTTTATTTAAAGGAAAAAGCTAAGATACCAAGATATGAACATCCTAGTAAAGATGAAGGAATACCATTGAATCCTAAAAAAACTGGAATGTTTACAAGAGTTTTTTGGAATCTAATTAAACCTTTAGGAGTAAAAGCAAAAAAAGAATTTAATGAAGGGATAGTAGTTGCTAGCCCAAAAAGATTAGATACATTAATTAAAGAATCTGAATATTATACTACAAATTTTATAGAAGAAGATATAAGGAAAGGTATTCATTCTAATAAAGTTATGTTTCTTAGGGTTAATGATATGTATAACAAGGCTTATAGTAAGAAGACTAAAGAGATAATTCATTGGATAAATAATACATTTTTCAATAAAAAAACTATAAGAAATGTTGATGTTATGCTTGCTAATCAATATATGACGAAGATATTGAAAGGATACAAAAATAATACAAATTTACAATTTTTTATTGGAGCTAAGCCTGGGAACAATTCTGGGTTATTTATTGGTTCAGTTCCAAAAGAATTTACTGGTGGAAAAGGTAGCTATGTAGAAATAGAAGAATATAATGCTTATTGGGAAAAAGAGTATAATAATGGAAATATAAATGATGATACTCTAACTAAAATGAAAGAATCAGTTTTAACTAAAGAACAAGTAGATGCTACATTAAAATTGCTACTTCGTAAAAAATGGTTTATGAATGTTATAAATTCTAAATATAAAGAAAAAGGAATGACATATGAAGAGGCTCTTAAGGCTGCTAACGAAGACATAGATATAAGAAAATTAATTGAATCTATTCCTATGCAAAGAAATATTGCTATCCATGAGCATATGAAATCTATTTATCATAATAAATGGGCTATGAACGAAAAACATATTTTAGATACTTATAATAGAATCTCTATTCCTTTATCAGAAGGATACTCTCCAGAAGGCTCTGGTGATTCTAAGGTTATGATTGTGCCTAAAGATACTATTGTTAAATATAAATCAGACCCTACAAGAAAAATTGGAGATAGAGTTTACCCCGCTATTGGTAGAGAAATAGGAACGATGGAGGATTTTGATGGAGCAACATTTAGTTCTGGTAATTGGTTTTTATCTGTAGGTTCTTTAATAGGTAGTGATGGAGTCAAAGCATTAAAAACTGTTATAAGAAGTAGACCTAAAGATAATGATGGCGAATATGGTAATGATTTCTTGGGAATGAAGCATTTGCAAGTAGAAGCAGCTGAGGGAATGGAATTTTATAAACCAGGAAGAGGGAAACCATTTGCTGAAGTTAGGGTTGATAGTGATACTGGGTTAACATATTTATATGATTTAGAAACAAATCAAAGATTTGAGCATATTGCATCTAACAATGAAGCTAAACTTAGAAATGGTAAATTTTCAAAAGACTATGAACTTAATACTATAAGTGATAAAGATATTAAGATAATAAAAAATCCATATAAAAGTAAAACATCAGCTGCACATCCAATTGCTTTAGGTGAGATGCTCTTAGATATTAAACTATTAGAAACATCCCAAGAAGCTAAAACATTATTAAAAGAAATTGAAAATCATTATGGAAAAGTTTACTCAGATTATCTTAATGAGTTAATTGATATGAGAGCTAATCCTAAAAAATTACTTGAAGCTGTAAAAAGAGTTAGAAAGGAAAATCAAATCCCTACAGAAGCAGAAGAATATTTAGATATGTTGGAGATTAATAATGGTAATGGAATATCTCATCCTTCAATAATAAAGCTATATACAAGCTTTCTTGCTAACACTTTTCTAAAAAATGGATTACTTAAAGGAAAGGGATTTAAAGCAGATAATTCTACTCAGCTTTATTTAAAGCCAGGAACTGTTCATGATATTAGAGATAATGAAATTATGGTTAGTAGTGATAATGACATAGTTTTTCGTCAAGCTGCTGTAGAATTTGTTAAAAATAATACTGGATTGATGTTTTTAACTGGAAAAAAAGATAAGCCTTTTAGGAGACCTCAAACAGAAGAAGAATATTATCAAACATTTTTACAGCAATATAAATTAAATCATAATCAAATTAAAAATTTACCAGAAAAAACAGTTAAGGATAGAAGACTTACTGCGATTTCTGCAATTAATGATTTTTTATTAGATAATGAAGTAGATGTATTAATACATAGACAGCCTATAGCAAAGGTTACTGGAGTTATCACTAGAAGACTTATTAGTTTAGTTCCAAATGGAGGACAAACTGTATACTTAGGTAAAGATGATGTTAAAAAAGTATTAGATGGTGACTGGGATGGAGATACTTTGTTCTTAGAATTTATACCAAAGCCATTATTAAATGCATATAAAGATTGGCAAAAAAGTGATTCATTTAAAGAAAAAGATAAAGTTGTTGAACTTAATTATTTTGGACTTAAGTTAGAAGAGACAGATTCAAGTAAAACTGCTTTATCTCAAAAAGATAGATATGATACTATGGAGCAGATTACAAGAGGAAGTGGAGCTCAAGGCAGAGCTACAAATACAAAAAATGTTCTTTCTGCTCTATCTTATAAAAAGATAAAAATATTTATTAAAAGTTTAAATTCCTATGACAAAGATGGCTCTTTATTGAAAGAAGGATTTATAGATACTTATAATCTTAGTGATAGAGTTACATTAAAATGGATGCCTATAGATGTATATAGCTTTCTTAATAATGAAAAATTGTGGGAAACATTAAAAAATAATAATGAAGAGATTGTTGAAATTATTGAAAAAGATGGTATAGAGACGGAAGTAGTTGTCACTAAATCTGAATTTATGAAAAGAGAAAAACATGGCGCATATTATCTTAGAACAACAAAAGAACATGAACTTTCTATTTTATTGCAAATGGCAGTAGACGATAAAAAATTTGGATTATTATCTAAAATAGATTATACTGAAACAAACCCATTTGATAAATCAAAAGTAAAAGGATTCACTCCAAGTTTCCCAATAACACTATTGTTTAAGAGAAGCGATGGGAAAGAATTAGATGAAGGAAACATATTAACATTGTCTCAAGTTTTTAAAATGCAAAATTATTCTTCTTTAAGGCAAGGTAAAAGTAAGAACTTAAATAAGTTATCATTTGGTGGGTTAGTAACTAGCACTAGAGAACTATATGAAAGATTTTATAATAAAGATAATAATAAAAAAAGAACTGTTAAGAAAATAAGTAAAAATATTGCAGAAGACATTAATAGTGAAACTGAAAAAATTCCATCTTATACAAAGAGAGGAGGGGAACTAGTTACTAGAATAGAGTCAAATGGAAATATAACTCCAGCTGAAAAATTAATTATGTCAATAGGTGAAAGTCATCAAAAAACAGTTAATATGTTAACTGAAGAAAAAACACATATGTTTTTAGGAGATAATTTTTTAGAATATACCGATACAGCGTATAAAATTGCACATGAAAATTCTCTTGAGGAAATTGGTAAAAAATATGGAGACATTACTAAATTAGGTGGAGTAAAAATATCTAATGAGGATATAATTAGTGGATATGAGTTTGTCTCTGCAAAAAGAATTGATATACTAGATAAAGATGGTAAGCCTACTGGGAAAAAACAAAGTTTAGCAGATGAATTTTATGAGATGCATAGAGAATTAAATACTCAATTAAGTGCAGACTATAATGAGGAATTAAGTGGATTTACTTCTAGACATATTGATGATTATCTAAGATTAAGTGAAGGTGGAAAGGCTATTGCAACTCAATTATTTCTTATAGGTTCTAATACTAATAGAGTAAATATTTTAAGACTATTGCCGTTAAAATTGAGTAGCAAAAAAGTATTATCTGAGTATTTAAATATTTTTGAAAGTAAATTAAAATCAATTAAAGCTGGAGACAAGCCTTTGTCAACTGGAAAGATTAAGGGAAATGTAAGTATAGCAAATTTAAGGCGTGTTAAAATTTTAGCTAAAGATTTATATAGAAAGAAAACTAAAAATATGAGGTGTTAATGTCTGTAAAGAAATGTGAAATAGTAAATGAATTTATATCAGATAAAACTGATGAAGACATCCAGTCATTTAGAATAGAGACTGATACTGCTATTGGGGCTGCTATAGGATATCCATCTAAAAGAGAAATAAAAAGAATCCAAAATCAAATATATTCTGAAAATAATAAATTTAAAAAATCTAAATTAAAGAATGAATTAAAACTAGAATTAAATAGATATGATTCTCATTTAAAACTTTTTGATTTACTTTCAGATTATACATTAGAAAGTGGAGAAATGACTCAATATGAAGTTTATCCTCAACAAATTATTGAAGATTGGAAAATATATTTAACTTCAAGAGGTTGGGGGGAAATTTCTCCTCAATTAATAATGACATCCAAAAGAGCTGCTAAGTCTATTTACAATAGAGTTCTTGCAGTAAATAAAAAAAGAGAAAAAATAATTAAAAAAGGTAAACTTAATAAAAGAGAAGTTGGTTTATTTAAACCAGAAATTATTGGAATAACATCTGATAGGTTTGGTGTTATGATGAAAACTATAAAGAAGGCATTAAGAATATCTGAAAACGAAATCAATTCATATGCTGATAATTCAAGAGCATTTACAGAAGCAACTACAAAGTTTACAAGTTTCTTAGAAGAAATGTTAGAGAAAACAGTTAATAACATTCCAATATTTAATCTTAATAATGCAAGTCTATGGGGAATTGATGGGTTTACTACTACAAAAGGCACTAAAGTATTATTAGTAGGAGAGCAAGATAGAGACTATGTTGTTAAAGAATGGGATGAAGATATGGAAGAATACAAAGACGAAGAACTTACTATTCCAAAAGAAAATCTTCGAGCAACAAAATCTGACATAAATAAAGAATTAATAAAGCAATATACTAATCATTTTATGAATGAAGTTTTAGGAGGATATACAAGGTATGTAGAAATGGCTACAATACCACCAGAATTTGAAACAGATGAGGATGGTGATACTATTTTAAAGAATGGAAAACCAGTTAAAAGTAAATTATATATTGAGTTTCGTAAAAAATGGAGAGGAGAAGGCTCTTCTTTTGATGCCCTATTGGAAGAAATGAGAATGGATTCAGAGCATAATGAAGACAATAATGGTAAGAGGGTTACACCTAATGTACATGAAGCAAGTGATATAGATAATGATTATAGATATATAATGCTTTTTGATAAAGATGAAAGTGCTAAGCAGAATAAAAAAATATATAGGTCATTTTTAATATCTAAAAGGAAAAAAGGTGATAATCCAGATACTGGTAAATCTTATGAATGGGAAAATTTTCTTGATACTGGTTACGATATGTCTGTTTGGGATAATATATTTGATGCTAATGGTAATAGTATGCAAAATGGATGGATGAGAGCTAGTGATGAATTTAATTTTGGAAGAATGAGAAATAAAAATGGTGTATTAATTGAAGGTAGCCATAGAAAAGCATTAAGAAACTTTACTATGATTGAGAATCAACCTCCATCAGAAATACTTGATAATAGTATTATCGAGGCAGGGGCTCAGTATAATAATTTTTGGGATACAGTATCTGCTTATGAGCAAGAATATAAAAAAATATCAATTAAAGCTTCTAAAATGTTAAGAGATAATAATGCTAAAATTGAATTATTTAGAAAAAATCTTGAAAAAAAATTAAAGGCACAAGGCAAAAGTGCTGATGAAATATCTGAATATATAAAGCAATTATTATCTATAGGAGGTATTCAATCAAGAGTTTATACTAAAGAATTAAAAGACATTAATGGTGAAATTATTGACACACAAATATATACTCCTACTACATTCTTTAATATGAAATCTTTTAACTATCTTCCTCATATGTATAAAGATAAAGATTTATTAGAAATGGCTGATATGGAAATTAGTAATATGGAAGGTGAGTTAGCTGAACTTGATGACGACAGTAAAGAATATAAAGATTTAAAAAAGGCTATAGAGTATTTAAAAATAATTAAAGATAAAATTACTGGTAATGTAGATGACAATGATGCAGATGTTATTTCAAAATTAACAGAAGCACAAACAAATGTATTTGTTAAACATAGAACTGCTTGGACTGATGGAATGAGAAGAAGGACTGACAATGGTATTCATTCTGAATATTTAAAAAGATTGTTTTCTAATTTACATAGAACAGACTTAGTATCAGAAACTATGTCATCTATAGATAAATTACTTACTCTTGAAAAAAATAGACTTGTACCAGAAGGGTCTATAGATTATTTGGTTAATAGAGTTAAAATGGCAGTTGGAGATTCTAACACAAGGTCTACAAGCTTTATTACTGGAAGAGAAAGTGGATATGAAGAATTAGCAAAAAGATTAAATACAGTATTGCCAGAATGGTTGAAAGCTGGTACTAAACATACTGCTGAATCAGCAGAAAGGCTTACTAAGTGGGTTACATCAATACCTACACAAAGATTTTTAGGTAGTAGTACTGCTATCGGCAACCTTACACAGATTATGAATCAAATTGTTGCTAACGGATGGGGTACTTTTTGGGAGGCTCAGAAAGCGATGAATAATAAATTTGATAAAAAATGGGATGTTATTGTGGAAAAGACTGGTGTGTTAAATATTATGTCTATGTTTCAAGATATAATGCTACAAGGTGGAGATGTTGATTGGAATGAGTTTGGATTTCTACCAGGCTTGATAATACCATCAAGGAATATGACTGATTGGTTTCAGATGCTTAGAAAAGGAAAAGAGAACTTTATTAAATCAAAAGACAAAGATTTGGAAAAATTTTTAATGAAAATTGAATATAGAAATAAAGGTCTTGTTGCAGAGAAAATTAAAGATGTAAGAGAACTAGCAGCTAAAAAAAGAAAGCTTAACAAGGAAAGAGATGAATTGTTAAAGCAGAAAAAAGGTCAGATGTGGGATATCCTTATGCATGAAAAAGAAGGAAATATTAAAGATTTAGAAAATTTAATGGTAAAATTTATGGGAGAATTATCTGATACTAAATTAAAGCAAATGGTTTCTTGGAAGCTATCTTGGCAACTTGACTTAACTAAAGGGATGAGAGATTTTTTAACTTTTAGTGGAACTGAAACTAACTTGAGAAAACTAACTGCGATAATGGCATTAATGGATGCAAAAAAGAGAGGGCTATTAGGAGGAGATGTGAATGAGGATGAGAGCTCTATATATACAAGTCCTAGGGCTATAAAAATAGCAAGAGATGCTGTATATCAAAGCCAATTTGGGATGACATCACAATATGTAGGTGAAGGTTTTAATGGATTAGGAAGAGCGATATGGCAATATAAAATATACCCAACTTCTCAAATAGAGCATGACTATAATGTAATAAGAAGATTTACAGAGGGAAGTGACAATTCTGCTGAAAGTGTTATGAGAATAAGTATCGCAATAAAAGATGCTATTTTAAGACTTGCTAAAGGTAAGACTAAATCTTATGACCCTAAAGATAAGACACTAGACCATGAGGCATTAGCTGTTGGAAGATTAGTATTTTCTAGATTTCTTGCAAGTGCTGTAGCAAGTTTAATTTCTGTAGTACCTATAATTCCTTGGTATATGAGAAGTATGGGTAGTCAAGGTTTTTCAATGTTAAGAAGTGCTGAGAACCCAGCAGTTGGAATTGCTATGAGGATAGCGACTTGGAGTTTATTTGCTATGATGGGAGCAGATGATGATGATAATGATAAAAGATTAGAACAAATTATACAGCAATTCTCTTTCTTGTTTCTTCCAGTTTGGATTGGTATGGTAGGTAGAGATTTATTTACTGCTTATGAAGGTTCAGAAAGTGTTGGAGAGTGGTTTAGATAGACCAAAAGAATACAGCTGCCATTCTATCATATGTAGGCTTAAAAGGGTATCTTGAATGAAACATATTAGATTTATACATAATAAGTCTATTCTCTCTAGCACTTATCACATTATCTAATCTCCACATAGTTTCATCTTTTCCTTCGTATTCTATAATATTATCAATTTCTTTTGGCTTTGCTTTATCGTATAAATAGTTTCCATGTATTGGATGCTCCCAAAATGCAGTACCATCTATATCGTTATTGCTTTCTGTAAGGAATATAATACCAATGTAATCACAATGATTTTGGTCTGTATGTATTCTAATGTCATTATCTAAATCTGGAGTACTTAATCTAAAATAACAAATAGTAGGTTTAATCTTTTTACTAAAAAAATCATTTTGAATTTTATCGTAAAATGGTATTTGTAGATATGAAGGTATTACTCCAACATTAAAAATTTTATTACCATAAAGTTGTTCTTTTATCTCTACTTTTCTAGAGTATCTTTTTAACTCTGAGTAATTAGGCAAGAAATTATCTTGTACAATTATTCTCATTTAATTATGAATAAAAAGGATACCAAGTTCCAGTCGCTTTTGAGACTCCATTATCATTTGCATATATATCTATTATCCAGAAACCAGTATGAGATGATAGTTTTTTGCTTCTCATCCACTTTGTTTGCTTCTGTATTGCACCAGCACTAAAACAGTGTATATGTCTGTCATATAAATACATACTCTTATGTACATGCCCAAAGAGCATAATATTAGGTTTCTCGCCTCCAGTTAAAGACTCAACTACCTTTTGTATTCTATATGATACTGCGTAACTACTTCCGTCTTCTCCATGCCATAATTTTATAGTACAAGCATTTCCTAATGATATATCTCCTTCATCATGCCCTAAAAAAGTAGCATGGTCTATTGCTTCGCAGATATCTGGAACAATATATGCTCCATTTGATTTTATAAACCACCTATCGTGGTTTCCATCTATTAAATAAATTGGGGATGGGCATTTACTCAGAACGTCTATAGCGAGGTTTTTTTGTTGAGTATATCCTAGATGGGAGAGTTCGTAGATATGACCTGGACGGTTGGACATTCCTTCACACACATCCCCAACTTGACAAACGAAATCAACTTTTTCTTTTTCAAATTCTTTATATGCTTTGTATAAATAATCTATGTCACAATGTATACTTCCAAAATGTATATCTCCTAATACACCTATTCTTGTTCTTTCTCCATTAAAATCAATTATCGGTATCTTATCTTTTCCTGGTAGTATTCTTGCTCCTTTGGCAATTGCTTGTAATTCTACTGATGAATAAGTTTCTGATATTTCTTGTAATGCTCTTGATTTGGCAATGTCTATTCCTAATGACTTTGCTCTTCTAACTTGTCTTCGTATTGTGCTTCTTTTTAATCCTAAAATTTCAGCTGCTTTTTCTTCTCCATGTACAAGATACTGTGTTGTTACTTCATAAATTCTGTCTTTTTTGTGTGTTCCATAATTATCATATTCGTCTAAATTTTTTTTTATTTTTTTTCTTCCCATTTTTAAAACAATTCCTTTTGTTCTGTAATTTTATAATTAGTTATTAAAAGTTCTGTCTTAATCATATCTCTATGGAATTTACCATCTTTATCACACATAGTACCAGTATATTTTGTGTTAATCGTGTTCATATAATATTGGTCTGAGTAAAGTTCTTGAACTACTTCATGGTTATCATAGGAAATCATAATGTTTCCACCTCTACTGTTTATATAGTCAACTGATTCTTTTAATTGTATATGTTCATCTCTATTTAAAACATTTCTATAGTAGTCTTTTCTTTTTTCTGTTACTACATATGGTGGGTCTAAATAAAAGAAGTCTCCCTTTCTTGGATTATATCTTTCAATTAAATCTTTAAAATGTAAATTTTCTATTGTTACTCCATCTAATTTTTTTCTTGATAATTCTAATTGTTCAAAAAGTTTTAATCCCCAATCTGAATGTGTTGAAAATGAACTTGTTGCTATTCTGTTAAATGCATTTTTAATTGTATAATAGTATTTGGCTGCTCTTACTGGGTCTGGTATTTTAAATTCAGTATCTTTTATTTCCTCTCTAAACATATTGTGAAGTTCTCTGCTTTTGGCATACCACCATGCTGTTTCTTTGAATTTATCAAATTCATTTAATACACAAAGATATAGATTGACTAAATCGTTATCTATGTCATTTATTATATTAAGCTTTGCTTTCTTTTTTCTAAAGAATACAGAGCCTCCTCCAAAGAACACTTCAAAATATCTTTCATGTGATGGAATCATATTTATTATTCTTTTACTCATTTCGTATTTGCCTCCATAGTATGGTATTACTACTGGACATTCTATGCTACTCATTTCTAGATGACCTTAATAGTTGGAGTAAAACTTCGCTTAAATGTTTGATTTGTTTTGATATTGAATTTAATTTAAATATTATTTCTTGTAATATTTTTTCATCTTTTGTCATTACAATATCCTCCCCCAAATATAAAATTAAATCTCCAAATATGTATAGATAATGTTATATTAGGTGAGGTTGTTGCATCTATTGATATTCCAAATGGTTCTATTCCGAATTGTAAATTATGTTGATAATGTTTACTATCTTCTATGTTTATTATTGTATATGAAAAATAAAATGGTAAATTTTCTTTATTTACTATGGTCTCTATGTTTGCTTTAGGAAGTTCCATTATTAACTCCCCAAACAGCGATTAATATTGCATCGCTTACTTTATATGTTACCTTGATATCTGGAAACATATCTTGTGCTATTTGTTTTAGCATTGTTTTTCTCTCCTTTTTTATTTTAGGTAATGGTGCAAAATCAGACATCCATTTTCGAGGTGAAACTCTTTCGTAGTCCAAGTTATATGCACCTAGTATTCCCAACCATAATCCAAAATTAGTTCCAAATTTAAAAGCACCGCTTCTTGAATCTGTTGGAAAAGCATGAACATTCTCTATAAAAATATTTATATTTTCACTATCTATATGAGCTTCATTTTGTACATTTCTTAATATTCTAGCCATCCCAGTCGGTTCTTTTGGTGTACTTTTTGCGATTATCCCTTCTTCTTTTATAATTGCTATTCCCCCACTTTTTCCTGGGTCTATCCCAATCGTAATCATCTATGATTTCTCCTTCAAATTTATTTATTATTGTTCCAATGATAGTCTCTTTACATATCCAATGTTTGCAACCTATCTCTACGATTTTTGAAGGTATTTCCTTCGGAGACTTATTTATTTTATAGAAATAGGCGCAAACACCGAATAGTAATGATTCTTTGTTTTTTTGATATGCGCAGTTCCAACAGTTTTTTTTTAACTTAGTAATTCCTCTATCCCTTCAGATTTTTTTTCATCGTTCATCGCTTCTGTTTTTGTGTTATAAAACTTACATCTGTTTCCATTGAATCCTATTTTATATCCACCTACTGTTCCATATCTAGATTTGCATGATATAATTTCTGTTTCATATTTATCATACTCTTGATGGTCAAAGTTGTATCCATAAAATACAAATAATGCTGTTTCAACTGTTTGTTCTATAACTCCACTTTCTGCGTAATCACTCATTCTTGGATAAGGGTCTATTCTTCTTTCAATCTCTCTATTTAATTGACTAAGTATAAAAGCTGCACAATTTTCTTTTTTACATATCCATTTGTAATCTTGCATAATTGATTCTATTTGGAATCTTCTATCTGTATCTGGGTTATGCTGTATTAATTGTATATAATCATCAATAACTACGTCTGGCTTATGCTTAGTAATTTGAGACATTGATTCTTCTAGTGTTCTTACATTATCATACATAATTAAGTTTTTATATTTTTTTCTAATTTTAGATTCTGATTCTTCAATTTCATCATAAAATTTTTCTAAATTATTTTTTCTCATATCTGTATATGTTAGTCCGCCACTTTCTAATACAATAAGTTTTCTCATCATTTCTGTATTACTCATTTCTCTATTAAATAAAAGAACTTTATAGTTGTTTTGTATTAATGATTTTAAAACATTTAACATTAATGTAGTCTTTCCATGTCCTGGTCTTCCACCTAAAACTGTTATTTCTTTTTTAGTCATACCACCAGCTGGCTTATCTAATGCAAACATTCCAAACCTTACTATATTACCTCCTTCTTTTATCTCATTGACTGCTCTATCTGCTATTGAATCTATTGTTTCTGATTTATCTGGTTGTAAGTCTCTAAGTTCTTCAAGTAATCTTATATGGTTTCCTATTGTCTCTTCTGTATCTTTATATTTTTCAAATCCCTTTGTGTTTAATATGTGTGATGTTTTTATTGCTTCTCTTTGTATGTATCTTTCCCATACTATTTTTGCATATGTTTCATAATTAGATGTTGTTGGTGTTGACGTTGCTAGTCCACTTATATAGTAAGATAGAGAGTCTTCTGGAAACATATCCTTCGCCTTATTTATGACTGTAATCATATCTATAGGCTCTCTTTCTTCTCTAAGTTTTCTAAAGCATTGCCATGTTTTTTTAGTATCTTCAAAATAAAAAGCAGAATCATCTCTAATCCAAGGGACTACCTTATCATAAATAGTTTCATCAATTAAAATAGCCCCTATGACTGCTTCTTCTGCTTGTTCATTGGAAGGATTTGCTTTGTTTTCTACCAATGTACACACTCCTATGCTTGTATTTGATTAGCGAATTTATTTACCATCGGATATAGTTTAGATTCAAATCTATGAGTAGATTCTGATTGCCTATTCATACAATGCGTAGTTACCCATGTTGCTGCGTTTAGTAGATTCCAATAATTTTTAGGAGGACTACTAATCATTTTACTAACTATATTCTTTGTTTGATTTTGTGGAAATAGCTCTATCATTTTTGTAATATGAGATTGATTTTTAATTTCAGTTTCTATTAGGTTTCTAAAGTCGCCTTGAAAGACAGTATCAATGCTAGACAAAACTTCATCTATAATCTCTCCCATATCAATGTTACGATTCCAAATAGTATGTCTAATACTATTCTTACCAAGAGTATATCCAATAACCATTCCATTAGAACAAACAAGTCTAAATGCACCAGCTATTATACTTGCCTCAGAAGTTCCATCATAACTGTTTTTAATTATGACTTCTGGGTTAACAAAATCTCCCTTATCTATCTCTAATTTAATATCTGGTATAAGATATTTCCAAGTAGTTCTATTTCCATTTCCAAAAACTTCACATTCTTTTAATTTTGCACATCTATCTTCTAAAAATGGCGATGCTACTTCAATTAAATCAGAGTTTTTTATTAATTGATAATTATTAGACATACATGACAACACTTCATCTGTATCTTTTCTTACTATAAACTTATATGATGTCTGCATTTCTCTTGCACTAGTGCCATTTCCTTTATTCTTTTTAGTTGTTTCCCAGTATGCTGGTACTTCTTTAACTGGGAATATCGAATCTGATATTGTTATTTTATTGTTCATTTTTTAGTCTCCTTATTTTTGGTGTTCTGCCTAGTCTTTTATATTCATTGCTAAGCTTTTTCTTTTTATTAGCTGATTCATTTGTTATCATCGCTTTTATATAATGAAAGCCTTTCCCTTGCAAATGATATCCAGCTCTTAGATATTGCTCAATAGCTCTATCTACAGTTCTATCATCAACATTTTCTATTCCTTTTAAAAATAAAAAATATGATTTTTGTGTAAACTCTGAGGGGATATTTATAGATATTTCTGTGCTTAACTTTCTAATATATCCCTTTGTTCTTTTACCTCTAAGACTTCTAAGCCTTGTAATTTCATTTGAATAATTATAGCTATGTCCATATTGGAATCCACAAGCTGGGCATTTAACCATTATGCCTCCTTTTTATTATTTTTATATTTTCGTGTTTGGTCAGAAATAGTTTTTGTCTTACCATTCCAATATCCATCTCCCCACCACCAACCATTTCCATGTTTATTAAACAATTCATATCTATGTTTAATATATTTAGGGTCTTTAAGCATTGTATTTATACTTTTAGCATAAGGCCATTTCCAATTTCTAGCAGTCTTTCTATCTCTTTCTCTTTTTTCGCTAAGGCATTTCTTGCAAGTTGCATAGTAAAACTTAGGATTATCTGTTTTATTACTAAAAAGAGATATGGGTTTTATTGTACTACATATTTTACATCTCTTCTCTTGAATCATATAAGTCCTCCTCTATTTCTTCATTTTCATCAATAAATATTGCCCATTCTCTACATGAATTGCACATCGCTTCTCCATCAATAATATCTGTATTCATTAGTGGAGGAGAACCACAACATTCACTTATCATATAAACCTACCTTTTTCTTTTCCTTATTATACCAATATTTTATTGATTCTTCATGCTCTGGTCCGACTATATAAGTATTAAAGATGTTTTGCATTTTAACCTTATTTTCTTTGTACCATTTTCTGTATTCTGGTTTATGGTCTCTGCATAATGATATCTTCATAGGCATCCTATTAAACCAATATGGTAATGGAACTTGATTATTCCTATTTCCATCAAATCGTATTTTACATACTATACATTGTTTAGTTGTAAATCTAACTGCAGAGTTATTTGAGCCTTTCAAATTACCGTTATAACTGTCTGGTGAAGAATTAACATTATACCATATGTCATACTTCATTAATTCATTATACCAATCGTTTTCTTTAAACTTACTTTTATAAGCATTATTTAGTTTCTGCATTATTTTCTTCTATCTCCATATTTTCTTCTTCCAAATAAATCTCGCATTTCAGAACTTCTTCTATTATTATTTCTTCTTTCTCCATTTTGTTCTTTATGTTCGTCACCAGGGTCTCTATCTGAGATTACTTCTGCACTATGATTATAGTCTTTAACAATTTCATCATATTCTTCTTGAGTCCAATCTTTTTTTGATTCTAATTCCATTAATAATTCATGTTCTTCCATATTAAATTCATCAGCAGTTGTTGGTTCTACTAATATATATTCTTTTTCATTTAATATTCTCATATATGCACTATCTCCAAACAAACTAATCATCTTGCCAGTATCATATATAGGAAACCATTCCTTGTTATTTTTTATTGCTTTTGTGGGTTTACCTTTAACTTCTACTATCATTGTTCTTCTCCTTTATTTTCTTTTTTAATTGCAGCAAAGCTGCTGCGGTGTAT
>TARA_R100000700_G_scaffold15878_4_pt1 | contig 15166 bp, 31 predicted proteins | sample TARA_R100000700 | Tara Oceans TARA_R100000700 (sample SAMEA2622810) | marine metagenome | biome: marine biome (ENVO:00000447); feature: marine epipelagic mixed layer (ENVO:xxxxxxxxx); material: "saline water (ENVO:00002010), including plankton (ENVO:xxxxxxxx)" | depth 120 m | reverse complement strand
TTTTAAATCTAATACTAATTTACTTTCTATTTTCATATTCCTTTAATCTTAAATCTAATTCTATTAGAGCATATACCTGTACGCATACATTCTCTAAATGCTTTATTCTACAGTACATATTGAACGAAGGGTCTGATTCCGCTTTAATATGACAATCTCTACAAAGTCCCATTAGGTTCTCTATATAATCTTTATTCTTTGAACCACCCATTCCACGACTTTGTAAATGATGAATGTCAACTGCTTTATCTCCGCATTCCATTTCGCAGGGTATAAAATCCTGTTCTCCATAATTGAAGAAATCTAAATAAACCTTAGTGTGTTTCCTCATCTAACTTACAACTATTTTGATACACCTTTTTTAACTTAGCTAATGTTTCACGTACACAAGGTGTACAGCTACTAGGTTTTTTATTAGCGTTAAACACCTTATTATATAGCCTAACCATTATAGACTGATCGTCACCGCTTATTCTTTCCTTTATTCTAGGTAATACAGATTCATATATTTTTAATTCATCTTCTGTAAATTGTCTTACCTTACTATATGGAAAAAGTTTATTCAGCTTATCACGCCTATCACTACATCCGCAATCATCACCAAGCACTTTTTTAGCAACCTTATCTATTCCTGTTGCTTTAGTTATTTTCTCTATTGTATCTCCTAAACCCCTACTTTTTTTCGTCATCTTTAAATGCTTTTAATATTTTTTCTTTTAACTTGTCATCATCTAAAATTTCAAAAACTTTATATAAAACTAAGTTCATACCTTCTCTTATTTTTTCCATATACATTTGTTCTTCGCCTAAAAAATAACTCTTTCCTTTTTCGTCTTTAAATTTACAAATCTTTTTGTCTTTTAAATCTGAATTATTATAACTTTTCAATGCTCTTATTATTCTGCTTTTTTTCATCTTTCGTTTTTTAGGTAGTTTTTAACATTAGTAATTGCTTTATGCAATGTGTTCTTGTTAATTCTTGTTTCTCTAGCCATTTCAGATAAACTATAACCTTCTCTATAATAGATTCTAAAACATTCTGCATCAAACCAATATAAATCCTTTAGCTTTTCCTCTACCCATTCTAATCGTTTTTCTACTAATTCCTTTTCTGCTTTAGTTTCTATTATATTATCAGGTGTTATAGATTCTATTGTTGTTGTTGTGTGATACTCATAATACTTTCTGTACTTATAATGATATCTACTTGTTTTAGAATGATATTGATTCATCATTACTCTAACGACATAAAATGTCATTTGTTTCTTTTCTATTATTTGCTCTATTCTTTCCTGATCACATTTATATAATTCCTCAATCACAAAACTAAATAAGTCATCTTTATCTTTACCGCTTGTTATGTTATAAGCAATATCTTTTAACTTATGATAGTTTTCTATTAAGTATTTGTCTAACATATTTTGACCACCGAAGGCACTTTATATTGTTTTAATAAATTATATTCTACACTAGATATTCTACTTATATTAATTTCAGCTACATTATCAAATCTTCTGTGCATTTTATTATAAATATAATTTAATATATTATTGTTTTTTTTCAAATCTCTTAAAATAAAAGACAACTCCGCACCTGTATCAAACAAAATTGTAAACAAGTGATTGTTAGTATCAATGTAATCCCAATGTAATCGTTCTGTTCTTGTGTTAAAAAATGTTGGTTTTACTTTCATTTTATAAATCCTCCCATATATGTTTCTATTAAACTAATTGTTTCATCTAGCGTGTAACAGATTTCAGAAATATATCCACGCTTATTTAGCTCATTACGCCAATATAACTGTTCTTTAGTTGCTCTATTATATCCTACCTTTAATTCTATTGCTAGACCGTGCCATTTACCTTTGGGTTCATAGATAAACAAATCAGGAAATCCACGTTTGTATCCGCTTTTTTTGGCTCTAATTCTAACAGACATATGTGCTTGATAATTGCCACCCATAGAGCCGCAGTATAATACGTTCTGTAAATCTAAATATTTACAAATAGATTTTTGTAATTCATATTCTTTACTCCTCATATTTATCGACTTTGTATATATTAATATTAGGGTTTTCTTTTATCCATTTTTTATACTTCTTCTCATTCATTATCCCCGGACTATATAGATATTTTCCCTCTCCTGTTTTATCTATGTATATTATGTATTTCATTTTTTAATCCATTTAGTTTCACCGTTGTAATTGTTTCTTTGTTGTATATAACCAATACTTCGTAAGTGTTCGTGATATTCTTTAGTCTTGTTTATATCCTGTTCTATTCTTTTAGCATAATGAATATCATAATAATCAGGAAAAGAAATATCATTATAATAATTACTTTTCTTTACTTTACTCTTATTTACTTTTACTTCTACTCTACTAGCATTGCTATCGCTTTGCGTTTGCTTTGCGTTTGCATTATTCCACCTTTTAGAAGCATTCTCTTTAGCTTTAGCACTCTTACTATTAATACTTTCTATTTGCTTATTTAAACGCTTAGAATAAAAACAACCATCTTCAATAACAAATAAATCAAAATCTTCTATTACTTTCTTTAGTATTTTAGAATCGCATTGCAGACCAAAAGCTAATGTATCGTAATCATCTATACATATTTTATTTTCTTCTGTAAATAACATTTCTAATAAAGCCCAAAAAATACCATAAGATTCCATGCCTAGCTTGGCTCTCATTTTCATTACTCTATAATCGTGTCTTGCGTTTGAATCGTGATTGAAGTATGTTTTTTTCATATTGATGAGTTTAAAATGATAGTGCCTATATTACAAAATTAATAACTATTTAACAAAACAAAATATTAACATAGGCACTACCAAGATTAATTAAAATGGTGTTGATTCTTCACTTATTCGCTGTACGCTATCTTCAATGTGAATACCCTTAACCATTAAAGCATTGTAAAACTTACCTTTAAATTCTCTACTCTTAATATAGAAATCAATGTTAACAAATTGTCCGTGTGCTAATTTTTTAGAACCTTCTATGTTTTCAATTGTTTCTTTTCCAAAGATTTCAAATTGTTGTATATGGTCAAATCCTGAATTGGTTTCTTCTATTGTTATATACATTTTTTCAAACTGATCACCTGCTTTACTGGTTATAGTTTCATTTTTTATATCTATTATTTTTCCTCTTATTTTATACATATCATTTTTATTTATTAATTATTATTCCTTTTAAAACTTTCGCTTTCATCTTCTCCAAATACTCCAAGCTCGTAAAATCCTGCTAGTTTAAGAACCGCCCTAGACATCGCTCTTTTCTCAGCCATCTCCATAACATACCAAGTATTGGTGTTTCCGTCTTGATAATTCGCACCTTTTAAAGCACTACCAAATGTTTCTATTTGTTTGTCACCCATTTTAGCTTTAGCTTTAACTACTGCAAAATTAGATTCACATCTAATTACATCATATATTATCTGTATATCAACATTCGCTTGTATCTTATCTATACCCGCTCTTGTTATAATTTTATAATGCTGATGCGAAAATACATCTTCACTTGTTAAATTATTTTCTACAAATAATCTATTTAAAATATCTTTCTTTGTTTCCATATTATTTATTTATAGTTAGTAACTGGTTTAAATCTAAATTAAGTATTCCACATAATCTTCTAGCTTCACTAATCTTTAGACTATCAGGTTTCTTTAATTTAGATAACATTGTTGGATATGACATTGACATATATTCAGATAACTCTCTTTTGTTTATCTCACACCTGTACATCGCATATCTTATTACTTCTCTTAATTCATCGTTCATAATTATATATTTTTAAATTATACCACAATAATAATAAATGTTTTTTAATATCCAAACAAATTAATTTAATACTTATTAACAATTAAAATGTTAATAACTTATAAAGTTTTTTTTATATTATATGTATTGGTTATTAAAATTATTTTATATATTTGTGTAAACAAAACAATTAAACTATGAAAACATTCGAAATAACACAAACAAGAACATATACTACACATATAGTAGTAAAGGGCAACAGTCTACAAGAAGTAGAAGAACAACTAAATAGCGGATATTATGATGAAGAATTAGGATATCAAGAATTAGAACAAATGAATACAGATCATTATGAATCTGATGTGTGTGAAATTAAATAAAAATATATATAACTATGAAAACATTAAATTTACAAAACGGAGAAAGAGTAACACTAGAGTTCTCTTTAATAGAATCAAGAATTAGTACACAAGAACGTATTAAGTATTATACAGAAAGACTAAACGGTTGCAGCAATGTATCTGAGGTTAATATGTATAGTGACGCTTTAAAGGTTCAAAAAGATAAATTACAATCAATTACTAACATCTTAAATAAACTAATATGAACATTAAGTATATAGACACAACTACTCCACAAGGAATGGAAAGAGCAGTATTATTTGAAGCTAATAATCCTGAATATAAATTAGTAAACGGTAGACTAGATTTTACTTGGATATTTGAGAAGAAAGAAATTGTATCTAATTGCTGTTCTGCTAACATAGTATTAACCGATATATGTTCTGATTGCTTAGAACATTGTAAACCAATAGAGATATGATACAAGATTATAAAATTTTAGGAAAAGGTGACTTTAACATAATGGCGGATGTGCCAGGATTGACAGGCGTTGAAGCATCAGATGTAAAGTACTGTTACGGAGCAATACAATTTAAAGGTACTAAGAAACAACTAGACATATTACTAGCTGAATTATATAAAGATGATAGCACCTTTAAAGTCATTGGCGTTCACGACAAAGAAACGGAAGATTTTTACAAAAACTTATTTAACTAAATACTATGAATGAATTTAAACCAGGTACGCATAAACAGATTGTTTATGACTACCTAAGAACACAAGGCGATTTAACAACACGCAAAGCAATGATTGAATTAGGAATAATGGATTTGCAGGGTGTTATAAGGGACTTACGCAGAGCAGGAATAGATATACATTCTGAAAATATAAAAGTAGAAACACGCTATACTAAAAGTAACGGTGAAATGAAGTACGCTCACGTTAAGGAATATAGCATACCGTTGTTTGATTATGGGAGTCCTGAAGAATACGAAGAATGGATTAATTAGACAATAGAATAGCACCCGCATTAAACTCACTGCAGATTGGTGACGAATTAAAACCTGCTTACAGGTGCTATCTATTTTTTCAATTTCTTTATTAATTCTTTAAACTCTACTCGCATACTTTTAATATCATATACTTTTTTATTGTTTTTATCATAAGTATAATATGCTCCTAGTTTTAAATCCTCACTGTAAATATGCTTTCCCATATATTATAGTTTAGTTATAACTCCATTAACAAATTTATAGGTAATTTTCCATTATTCAAAATGACACCAGCACCTATAGCTGGTTTCTTTCCATACTTAGCATAAGCCATTGCATAGGTTTCGTGATTAATTCCGCAACCAACTTGCATTCCAAAAACCCTAAAGTTTTGACCTACATAATGCTCACAATATGCTTGTGTGTGTAAGTGTCCTTGTACTGTGTTCATCATATCTGCTCTGCATTTAGTTCTTGCTGTTCCACCTTCACCGTGACAGAATTGCACACCGTCTTTTACATAGCGTTCAACAAAGTTCCAACCAGGCACTTCTAAAACTTCCTTATAGCTCTTAATCCACTTACTAGGTATTGAGCTTGTTTGTGCTTTACGCATAACCATACGATCATGATTCCCGATAATTACTGTTGCTTTAGGAAATGCTTTATACCAACGTGCTATTCTTTGTATTGCATATTCTAATTCATCTGCACCGCCCATTCCGTCTGCGTTAGTTTCGTGATAACTAGCATAATGATTATCTATAACATCACCAATAAAGACCACTTCATTACAATCAAAGTCATCATATTTGGATATGCAAAATTCTAAGTATTCATCTAATGAGAATGGTTCGTGTAAATCACCAATAACAAGAACGTTATTTAATGAGTTGCCTTCGGATTGGCGTAATTCTTTTACTAAGTCATGCTCTGACTTTGTTAGTCTAAGTCTATATTCTTTTAATTGCTTTATGCTTTTTTAATTTTTTCAATCGTTCTACCCGCAAAATAAGAACCATATATTACCATTAAAAGATTGGTATAAATTGGTGCGTATATTGGGTTCATACTGAATCCTCCTACATTGCCATCAAAAAATGATATTATTACAAATATCATAGTTAAAAATGCTAAAGTTAAGGGGCGTATGTTAGCAGGTAACCATCCTGCTTTTGCATCCGCTTCCCAACGCCTAGTAACTTGTTCTTGTGCGTTGCTTTCTGCTTTAGCTAAAACTTCTTTAAATTTAATCTTTAATTCCTTCTTCTCGGCATCAGTGGTTATAACGTTATCAACAATCATATTAACATTCTTTAATACATCTCCACCTAATATTTTTCCTATAATACTCATAATGATTTATATTCAATTAAAGGTCTGTATTTAGTTTTGTTATTATCATCTTTATATGCCACTAATGTTTGCCTTCTGTTGTCAGTTATTTTCCAGCTAAGGTGAATCCAAGCAGGATAGCGTGGGTCTTTATTAGCTGTGCTATCACCAAATTCTAATATACATTGGTCGTAATCTAAATCTAAATCTATAAGAGCATTATATATTTTAAGATTGTCCATTTTACCACGTTTAACAAATTGCATATCACACGCTTCATATCTGCAATGCTGTGAATTAGATGATGAACCAATTGCTTCTGAAAGCTGTGGAGACCTGTAGCCACTTGTTATTCGGATAGCCCCAAGAACATCACGGAGGGGTTGTAGAATTTCCGTGGCATACAGTCTCAATTTTATTATACCTTCTTTCGTTGGTGTGTTATCTATACCTAATCTTAATGCTGTATTAGATTTTGTGAGTTCTGATAATGTAAAATTCTTAGTTAATCTCATTAATTAAATTTAGCTATCATCAATTGGTCTATACTCTTTTGTATATCCTTTTTTGTTGCATCTAATTCAAACATTATATTAGGCAAAAAGCGTTGTTTTTCTTCTCCGCTTTCAAATATAATAATAACAGGAATTGAAGCTACTTCATATTTGTTTTGTAAACTAGGAAAACGTGCTATATCTACTCTATATGCTTGACAGTCTTTTAATTCTTCTAATTCGTTAAATTGATTATTGCTGTTCCAATCAACCCAAAATTCCACCGCTACAATATCCTTAGCTGTTTTATCGTTAAAATTAGCTTCTGTTAAAAATTCTTGTCCACTAGCTATTCCAACAAAAAAGAATAACAACATCATTAGTATATATAGAAACGTGCTTATATTCATTGCATTTCGTCTAGTTTATTCCTAAGATACTTCATATCTTCCTTTATTTCTTGAACATCCTCTTGTGTTGTCATTATAGTTTGACGTATCATTTTATCCTTCATATCAAACTCCATTTTAGTAACTTCAGGTGGCGGTGGCTCAGGAAGAAGTTTAGCTTCTTCAATATCAGCTTGTAGTGTGAACCACATACCGACTAATGTAGCTATTAATACTGCTATTCCACCTAACGTTTTTAGGCTTACTTCAAATTTGGATTCTTCGGAAAGTTCTTTCATTTTTTAGGGCAATCTTTACAGTTACTTTTACTAAACTTTTCTACTCCACTAATTCCAAAACAACCTAAAACAACCCATACAAAAGAATCGTAAACAAATTCATTTATTACTAAGTCTTTTCCTATCCACCCTGTCAGTAGATCAGCTATCATTATTATACACATTATTATAAAAGCAACAAATCCTATTATTGCTTTTTCATTCCAAATGTTATCGTTTTTAAATATTTCCATAATTATAATTTATATTTTATTTTACCATTTTCAATGTATAGACCTTCACGAACCTTAATCGCCTGTCCTTTAAGGTTGTAAATTAAACCAGTATTTTTTGATTTATCCACTACTTCTTGAATTGCTGAATTACAAGGCATTCCAGTGTCGCAGTCTATATATTCTGTGTTTATTATTTCCACATATTCTATAACAGTATCAGTAACTAGAATCTCAACATATTGTGTTTCTATTATTGTATCAAACACAATCACTTCTACTTCTTCAATCACATCTACATATAAAGTATCCAATATATCTTCATATACCATTACAGTGTCAGTTATATATATATATTCAGGTACTAATGTTTCTATCTCTACGGTATCTATTACTATTTGTGTAATATATTCTGTTTCTATTATTGTGTCTAATTGTATAATTGTTTCGTATATATAAAACGGTACTTCTACTTCAACCGTGTCATATATCCATTCTATAAAAGGTATTTCAATAAATACAGTATCACATTCAGGTATTGGTGGAGCACAGTCTAATGGAGAGGTCGGCACTGCCCCGTTCTCGTCCGACCCATCTACACAATCTAACCATCCATCATTTAACCATTGATTTATAACGCATCCATTAGGTGCATATTGAGTCCAATTACTCGGGTCATCACCGCAATAATAACCTTCTGATTCTGCACATTCTATACATAGTTCTTGAAAATCATAATCTTGTGCAAATCCAAATGATGCAACAAATAATAATAAAGTAATTATTCTATACATTGTTAAAAAATTAAATAGTTAAACCCTAGCTTACATTCATATATTGGTTTCTCCCAATAGTTTAAATATGTACCTTCTACAAACACACCTAAATGCTTAGTTATTCTCCAACCACTTACAATACCTGCATCAACATCTAAAGGTGCATTATTATATTCGTGGCTATATTCACTTAAACCGTAATGTAAAGGCATTAAATTAACCCAAGTATGTAGCCATGCTTCATTAGTGTACTTGTAATAAGCAACACCAACAACCGCAGAAAGCTCATAAACGCCTCCTAACGCATCCAATTGCTCTTGGTTATAGTCAGCTATAGCTTCACCGAAATAATGCTTGTAAAACTCATCATTTGAAGTTGCTATTAATTCACCGTTATTAAACCAGTGCCAATTACCTTGCACATATTGTGTGGAATATCCGAAATCTTCTGCTAAGTCATTAAAGGTGTTTTCACCGCTAACCCAAAAATCTTGTATTGGTAATATATGATATACTGGATGCTGTCTAGCAACTGCACCTAGTGTAAAGTCAAAGTTCCCTTTCTGTAATCTAAATCTAGTGTCAAAAGAATAAAATTCTAAATTACGTCTTTCATCATTTTTTATCTGTGCTTTTGTTACGCATCTTTCTCCCAAATATCGTAACCAAAAATCTGAATTAGTAAATTTATCACCACGATTACGTATAAATGAATAATTAAATAGATACTCCCAACCAACGCTATTACCAATAGTAACATTGTCTGCAACAGCTTTTTCAGTACCGTAATACCACGTTTTAACTTTGTACTCATAATCAAATCTAGCTATTTTTCTTAGCCCTATAGTTAAGTTGTAGTCATAGGGATTAACTTCTGTGACATCTAAATAACCCTTATCTACTGCTATATAATCTTGATCTTCTACCATGCTTGTGTTTATACTCATTGAAGTATAAAACGTAGCATATTTAAAAAAGTCATTTTGTGCTATTGCAAATAAGGGCAATAATAAAAATATATATTTAATCATATTATTTTTGTATAAGAATAAGTTACATAAATATCCATTGACCAACCACCATTGAATCCAGTACCTTCCGCCCAACAAACAAAGGGTTTGTTTAGAATTGATGCGTTTAATGTTGGTAATGTTAAAGAGTCTTTTGCTTGTGCAACATAAGTGCCATCAAAAGTAATACTATCCATCATACTAGGCATTACAGCCCAATAATAAGTGTCACTACTATCATCAAATCCAAAAATTAATGCTTTTCTAGCACTTTCAGTTGAAGCTGCATAAGTTGTTAAAACAGTAACACTAAAAACATTTACCATATAACCACTCAATGCACCTACTAATACTTTTTCGTTAGCATCTAAATCTAAGACCTCGGCATTGCTAACAGAAATCTTATCTGTTTGCAAAAGGTATTTAAAATCCATTTGCTTCGAAGTTCCTTGTGCTGAGCCTGTAGTATCGTTTGAATCTACGACCATTAATAAATCGCCACTACCTACCTGTTGTGTGAGTGCGGTTTTTGATGTGAGTCTTTGTCCTGCCATTTTTTAATTTTTTAATATAATTTTTTAGCTTTTTAAAGTTCTCCAAACTACTTGGATATGTTCTTCTTTCTTTAACAGCCATATATAGTAATATCTGCACCTTGTAAAAAGCCCTTTAATCTATTGCTTCTAGGTACGTTAACATCTAAGTTTATTCCTGCAAAATAGTTTTCTGTATGAGGGTCAAGATCAGCTCCAGTATTACTAGTGTATTCAGGAAATGAGCTTGTATTATAACGCAAATAATCAATTAATCTTTCTCTATAAAATTCTGCTGCGTCTTTTGCTCGGTTAATTAAAGGTTGTATATCTTCATAACTAGCACTATCTCCCTGTTCTCCTGCGGTCATAATAACAACTGCATTATTAACGAATCTTAATCTAAGGAATGGTGCTAATTCTGCAAATGCAAATTGCACTAATGAAGGTTGTATATATGTTTCTACAAGTGTTTTATAATCACCTGTTAATGAACCTCCTTGTATATCTGATTTTAGTTTAGCGTCTAAATCAGTTCCAAGAACAGGTAAAATAAACATATCTTGTGCCAATAGTATATAAGGCATAATGATATTGTCATCTACAGAACCACCTAAAGCAGTGTCTTTTTTTATTCTAGTTGCTGATATATATAATGTATGTTGTATTGCCATATTTTAATTTATTTTGTTCCTGGATATTTATAATAACCATTTGATTTGTTTGCTACACCCTCTGCAATATCTATACCTCTTGGTCTTGGTTTATAGCTTTTAGGTATGCTATCTACTTTTTTATAGTCATCATCTAAACTTTGTCCTTCTTTTAATTCTGTTCCTTCTTTTAGTCTATAAAGCATCGTTCTCCAGGAATGTTTGCACCACCTTCCTCCTTTAAATTTCCAAAGCGAATACGCTTTACCTTTATGACCTAATTGCTTGTTTACACCTTCTCTACCTGCTTTATCTATATCCTCTAACCTATATACAAAACCTGCGTTTGATAATCTCATCATATTTTGGCAAAATCTTCTTGAACCATTTCCTTTTTTATTTGCTCTTTTATTTTTTCTGTAATATTTAAAACGTACTCTATAATATGATTTATCTAGTTGACTTGGCAAATCCTCTTTGCTTTTAATTTCATCTGCAAAGTTTTCTTTTTTTCTGATTAAATCACCTGCCCATTCTTCATAATCTTTTATAGCACCCTCATCTTGTTCATCTACAATCTCCCACTTATCTAAATCCATTTTTTCACCCTTTAGATTTTCTAATAATACATCAAACTCATCATCTGATAAATCATCTCTAACACCTTCTATTTCTTTAACTTTTTTAGCTGCCCAAGATTGTCCTGAATCACCGCCCCATAAACTCCACGCAATCCGTCCTGCACTAGGATATCCTTCTTCACCAGGATAAAAACCTTCAGCTTTTTTATCTACTTCGTGTCTAGCAAAAAAGCTATTCATTCTTTTAATAGTATCAAAGCTAAGGTTATCACCGTTTTTAATGTTTGTGGCACGAGCAACAGCAACCTGTGTTCCGCCTCTATTGTGTTCTCTACGCCATTCTAAACCCTTTTTAGCTTCTTCAATCATTCCGCTAGTAGGTTTAGTGTCTATGTCTTGTAAATCTTTAAATTCGTGCTTTAAATTTTCTTCTTGTATATCTTCTTTTGTTACACCTTCTTTTTCTTGGTCTTCTTCTGATTGTGTCTTAACAACATCTAAATCAATGAAATCAGCGGGTTTAAGCGATTTAAAGTACAAATCTAGGTTTATATCATTAACAGCGAATATCTTCTCTAATCCCTTTAAAAGCACGTTTTGGAAGGGAACAACAACTGTATTGTTAAATAGACTGTACGCATCTCTAAGTTCATCAGCATTGTTACCTAATCCACCACCCTCTGTTCGTATTCCAAATAGGATTGGTGATGTTACTCTATGCCCTGCTAATATATTATTAACGGCTGCTTTCTGCATTTCTACCCACGCATTTTGAGCATCATTCATTTGAATAGGCTCTATTGTTGGCTTTGTTTCTGTACCGTCATTAAATGTGATAAGTATCTTACCTGCATTTCCACTACCTGCAAATTTTTGATTTAATTGTCTTTCTATAGTTCTTCTTTCTTCTTGTGTGGGTACGCCATTGTTAAAGGAGACGTGCATCGAAGGGGTCATGCCTGATGTTATATTAGATAAGTGAAATTGTGCTATTTCTAATTCCATTTGAATCCAATCTGTAGCAGCAATATAATCAGGGGCAAATCCATAAAATAAAGCAGGATTTTTTTCTCTAATCATTAAGATTTGACTAGCTTGTGTTCTATCTTCGGTGTTAAAGGCAGCATAAGCTCTAGGTCTGTATTCTCCCTTCTTATATCTTGACCAATCAGCAGAATAGTAATAAGTATCTACCTGACCGTCAATCATTTTACCTGATCTAATAAATTGAGCAGGTATATGTGCTAGTTTAGCTATTTTGCTTCTATCTCTACTCCAAATAACGTTAACATAACAACCACCGAACAATTTTAAGTCTAAAGCTAAGTCTTTTAACACATCATCGTCAGAATTGTGTAATAATTCATTTAATCTCAAGAATGATTCTTTAGTATCTGTATTATCATCTGCATTTGTTGCTGCTAATCCTTCTCCATAAATCATTGCTCCTATTGACTTAACTAATGCACCATTAATTGCACTACCTAAGAATAGCTCTAGCAAATAATTAGGATAAAGGTTATCTTCTCCAAAACTAACCCAATCTTGATTATATTTTTCAACCAAATGCGGTATATTATAATGTGATAATTTTACTAAGTTTAAATTCATAATTATATTGTTATGTAAACGCTTTCTGTATCAGAATCGTTAGTTGTATATTCTGTATATGTAACAGGTTTGACCGCATCTGTTGCACTTAAATTAGCTAATCCTGTAAATACTCTTTTAACTGCATTATCAGGGTCTAAATTTGTGTTATTGTTATTTTGATATATTACTACATCGTAAAATCCTAAAGGATAGTCTTTACTACCTAAAAAAGCCTTACCACCTGTTAAATCTTCAGAAGCCGAAGAAGTTAAAATTTGAAAAGATAGCTTAATATACCTATCTTTATTTGTTGTGTCAACTGATAAAGGTCTAAACACTTTTGATTTACCTGTTAACTGACTGGTTAAACTAATCAAAGGCGAATAGTCAGTATTCGTCATTTTATCAAATAGATTTAAATAAAAGTTATTTGTAGTCGTAGAATTTGACCTACTTAACTGAATCATATTTGTTTTTCTTTTTAGGTTGTTCTTTTACAAATAAAGCATCTCTAACGCTTTCATTTAGTCCTGCTATTTGCTTTTGTGTTAGATTATCTAAAGGTATGTTTAAACTGTCAATGCTTTTACCTTCCCATTCTTTTTTTAGTTTCCAAGCCATAATATCTTTATTATAAATATAAAAGTTAAGTTATTGTTTTTTAGTGTACAAAAAAAGGGGTAATTAAACCCCTTTCTTTTTCATATATTGAGTAGCGATTAAGTACCTACTGTAATAGTTAATGCTGATTCATCAGTTAAACCGTCAAACGGATATTTAGCTGTTGCAGCACCTGCAGTTGCAGGTAACTGAATTAAAGCATTTCTTTCTTCTGCACCATATTCTATAGTATATCCTGTCATATCTCCCTTAGCAGCACCAGTTACTACAGTTCCACCAGTTACATAGCAACCATTATCAATACCTAATAAAAACACGTTATCGTTTTCATCCTGTACAAAGATTTGAGCTCTTGAATAAGCCATTAATCTAAGTTCATTAGTCATGTCGTGGTCTATCTTCTGTAGTGTTACAGATAGTGTTTGTGTAAAGAATGTAGTACCATTAGCATTATCAGAATTTATGTTAACTGTCATACTAGATAAGTTAGGCACTAAGTCATACTTAAATACTGTAGTTGCACCACCTGATTGTCCACTCCAAGTAGCAAAACCTGCAGTAGTCATTTCAGTAGTGTTTATAGTTGCAACAGCAGAGATATTGTTGTTGAATCCTTTACAAATATAGATAGCTTTCAAACCACCTATCTGATCTTTACAATCTACTAATCGCCCTCTTGTTAAATTACAAGCCATAATTATTATTTATTAAAAGTTAATAAAAGGGTGGTATATTTCAACCACCCATTTAAGGTTATTTTAGAATATGCAACCAACAACTCCGTCAGTTTTCACCGCTGTTTGCACACCTACTGCAAAATTCATTACAACTCTTACGTTGTCAGAACCATCATATTCATACGTTGGGATTAATCTAGCTTCTGTCCAGTCAGTTGCTAAGTTAGTTCCAAATACCATATTTTCTTTATATGTTGCAACAATAGCATCATCTGGCATACCAGGGCATCTAAAAATGGGGTAGCCTAAATATGTTAAACCCTCAATACCTTGGTCTGAACCTCTCATATTAATACCTTGCCCAGTTCCTGAAGCTGTTAAAAACTGTCCGTAAAATCCGTACATTTTGTTGTTCATATAGAATCCAAAATCAGGTTTGTCAATTAATCCAGGATGTGAACCAACTACAGCATTAAATACAGTTGCTAAAGCATCATCGATATTAGCGTTAGTAGTTGCAGCACCTGAGTTTAATGTTGATTGTGTAAAGTCAGCACAAGCTGAAGCATTAAGACCATTTTGGTCAAACACTCCGTCATTTGATAAGAAACCTGCACCGAACAATCCTGCAGTATTTGAAACCCAAAGACCGTTTTCTAATTGAGCACCTGCTTTTGCAGCAACAGAAGCTAATAAGAAGTCTGCAAATGTTCCTGGTAAGTTACCATTTCTATCCATATTTTCGCCAATCCATGTTGGGAATACTGTTCCTCTGCAAATTTCTTCATTTACTTTTAGGTCAGTAAGTGTTAAAACTTGCTCAGTTAATGATGTGTCATTTGAGGAGCTAAACGAACAAGCAGCAGCAACAATAGGGTCAGAAATTCCTAAG
>TARA_R100000700_G_scaffold23426_1_pt1 | contig 15250 bp, 6 predicted proteins | sample TARA_R100000700 | Tara Oceans TARA_R100000700 (sample SAMEA2622810) | marine metagenome | biome: marine biome (ENVO:00000447); feature: marine epipelagic mixed layer (ENVO:xxxxxxxxx); material: "saline water (ENVO:00002010), including plankton (ENVO:xxxxxxxx)" | depth 120 m | reverse complement strand
AGGAAAAACTGTGATCTTAGATTATATAAGTGATAGTCTTGGTACCGATGCTGAGATGCAGGTTCATAAATTTGCTGAAGATGCAATGTATAAATGGATAGCCCACGCTATTTTATCCACATCGTCATACGGACAACCTTTAGTCCCAAGATTAACAAAAGAGAAATTTGCAGCTGTAAGAAAAGCAAAGTTAAGATTATCGAATATTAAACTAGAAGAATTAACTCAAATTTTAAGAGGTAAATCAAAACAAATAAAACACTAGTATATGCCGGAGATTAAAAACACTTTTGTTCAAGGTAAAATGAATAAAGACCTTGATGAAAGATTAATACCTAATGGACAGTATAGAGACGCTTTGAACGTGGAAGTATCTACATCTGAAGATTCTGACGTCGGCGTTGTAAAAAATGTTTTAGGTAATTATAGAGTAGAAGACAAGGTGCCAGGAGGTTTTACTTGTGTCGGCAGTATAGCCAATGAAAAAACAAATAAAATATATTGGTTTGTATCCAGTTATTCAAAAGATGCTATTGTAGAATATGATATTATAAACGATATAACATCACCGATTTTAGTCGATACAAACGCTGGTAACTACAAAGCTGTTTTAAAGTTTTCTGGAAATATAATAACTGGTATTAATATAATTGATAATTTACTATTTTGGACTGATAATAATAGCGAGCCAAAGAAAATAAATATTGAAGAGTGTAGAAAAGGTACGGTAGATATGGATACTCACACTCAGTTAGTTTTTGAAAATGGTAGTTTTGATGGTTTAACTATAGAGCACGTTGCCAAAGCTGATGTAGATCAACCTGGGGCTAGTTCTGGATTGTATTTTTATTTTAATACTAAAAAATTTTTAAAGATAATAAACACTTGGGAGCACCATCCAGGTGACTCAGGCAACGCTACTGTGATGCGTACTCCAATTAGGCATTATAGAGATGGGCAGTTTTTAGGTTCTTTTAATATTAACTTCTTTAATAGTACTAATTGGCCAAACCCAGATTTAGATCCAAATGTTGCTAATAGATATACTAAAAATTCCATAAATTACGTGGAAGACGCGTCTTATCCAGGTATAATACCCAGCGAGGTCGGTGGCTATCCTGGGACAGGTACAAAAGCTAGACGCTTGTCAGGTGAAAATTCAACTTCTGACTTTATGCCAGGTGATGTTATTTTTGGTGAAAGTGTTAAGATTGACATAGAAGAACGTCATATTACCGTTATAAAACCTAAACCTTTAAATACTTTGTCAGTAAAGATAAATCACAATGATAGCGACACTGACACAAGTAATATTCCTAATTTATTCGAAACAAAATTCCCAAGATTTTCTTATAGATACAAATATAGAGACGGAGAGTATTCTGCTTTTGCCCCTTTCACAAAACCTGTATTTAATCCTAAATATCCGAAAGATCCTAGTTTGTCTTTTGATTCAGATGTCTTTTATAACAAAGATAACGCTTATGATATAAAAGAGCCTTATAATAAGGCTATGATTAATTCTATTCACTCTGTAGAATTAAGTGATTTTATAGATGCCCAAACACCAGAAGATGTTGTTGAAATAGATATATTATACAAACAAGAAGAGTCAAGTGTTATATACTCTATAGATACTATAAAACACGTTGACGGGGAATGGCACCGTTGGGGTAATATTGAGGGTGCTAATATTGGTCAAGAACAATCTATTGGAGGTGAAAACTACGCGGCTACAGGTGGGTTTACCGTTGGGAAGTATATAGTAACAACAGAAAATATATATGCTGCGCTACCAGCTAATCAATTATTAAGACCTTGGGACAATGTACCTAAGAAAGCTTTAGCTCAGGAAATAACTGGTAGTCGAATAGTTTACGGTAATTATGTGCAAAATTATGATTTAATAAATAATACTAAAATATCAGTTAATTATAATCCTAGAAAAAACAATATAAACACGTTCGCGACTCACGGTTTACCATCTATAAAATCACAAAGAAATTATCAAGTAGGGATTGTTTATTCTGATAAATATGGTAGAGAAACACCAGTGTTTACATCTATTGATGGCGCTGTTAAAGTTCCTTGGCAGGATTCCAGTGGGCAGAAAAACGCGAGTAAAAGCAATCAGTTAAATGTTAGTGTTGTAAATAATTTTCCTGAATGGGTTGATTCGTTAAAGTTTTTTGTAAAAGAAACATCTAACGAATATTATAATCTTACAATGGATAGAGCTTGGGTAACAAAAAGTACTTATAGTTTAGATAATTCAGAAGGTCATATTTGGATTTCATTTCCTTCTTCAGATAGAAATAAAGTATCAGAAGAAGATTATATAATTTTAAAGAAAAAAATTGGAGTTGGAGAAGAACAAGTTTCTTTTGAAAATAAGTTTAAGATAATTGATATTAAAAACGAAGCTCCTGACGCTATTAAATATCAGTTAAATAATTTAGGTATTTTACGTAATGGAGAGTTTAACGCAGACTCTTTTACTCAAAACGTTGGTGCTTTTAGCACACCAGAACTTGGTAGCGTTATAAGCGACTGGCCATCTCATTACGACGTAAACACTGGTCGTGGTACTAACACATTAAGAGTCGCTATTGACCCTTGGCGAACGGGACAATCCGGTCAAGGTAATCCTCCGTTAGAATCTGATGAAGGCGCTGCTACAGACGATCCAATTACAACAAAAGATTTATATATCTCTTGGTTTAGAGAAGAGAGCGGTAAAATAACTAGTTCTAAAAAATACAAAATTATTAGTGGTAAACTAGGTCCTACAAATTATGTTTTAAGATTAGAAGATCATATTAGTAAAGAAGATGCTGACATAGCGCATGTGCTTGGAGATTCTAGTCAAACTACTTCCCCTGGTAGTGGTCCAAACGCAAGTTTAGATCCAGCGACTCAATTACACCCTAATTTAGCATTACAAATAGAAAAAAGAGAACTTAGAGAATCGGAAGATTTTTCTGGTAAATTTTTTGTTAAAATATCTAAAAATCAAGTTACAAATCTAATAACCGACAATCAAAAAGTAGATATTCTAAATCAATTTCAAGTAAAATCAAAACGCTCTAGTTGGTATTGGGAAGACGATATTGGGACCCAAGCTCATCACGTGAGTAATACTTACGGTTTGCTAAATCATAATGGTGCAAAACAAAATCCTACTGGCGAAAAAAGTATTCGTCATGCGAAAAACAACAATGATGGTGTTACAACTTTATTAGATGCTAATGGTAATACTTTAAAAACAACAGATTGGCATGAGCCATGGCAAGGTATATTGGACAACTTTGAACCTACTTTTTTTGTAGATTCTATGCACATGGCCGCTGGTCAAAGTGAAGTAAGTGATTATGCTAAATATTGCTGTATAACTTGGGCTGGATTAGGGGCTGAAGAGCCTACTGAAGAATTAGCTTGGAGTTATCCACCTCTTAAAACTTGGCTTGGAGAGTTTGAAGATGTTTCTGGAGTTCAACAAAGTTTAGCAGATGGTAGTGTTTGGTATAATAATAATTTAATATCTACCTCACCTGTATTAAATAATAATGCTGATTTTAGTGATCTAAAAGTAGATGGTTGGGTTGGACCTTTACAAAAAGTTAATAGAAGATCTCTTAATAATAGTGGTGGTGATCCTGTATACAGTGCTAATAACAATCACATTAACGGTTTAGAAGGTTTTGTTACAACAACTGATGATCACGCTACGGGTCCTAGAAGATGGTTTAGCGGTATAACCGGAAACAATACCGAGCATGGAGTTGGTGTTGATACTAAAACTTATTCTACAAATAACGAGATTGATAGGCATTTTATGCATTTATCCTTTTTCGCTCCAGGAAAAGATCTACACCCAGACAATTGGGGCGATATGAGTGGCCAGTCGTTATATGGTGCTAATTCATGGGCTGCAAACTTACAAGGAATATGGGGAGGCGGTGTATTTACTGGTGGTGATTCTTATCAAGTTTTTGGAACTGAAAATGGTCATGTCCATCTAGCAATGGAAGGTAATTATGATGGTAATAACAATCCCCTACCACAACCAGCTGGACCTGGCGTTGGTTATGGTTACAATACTGATTACAGAGAGCTTCACGAAAGACAGTGGGACCCCACTTTCAACGAAAAAGGAGACCCTGATAATAAAATACGTAACTTTATAAGAAACTTACATCCAGGTTCTAGATTTAGATTTAATAAGGTAAATCCACCTGGAGATGATTTTGGTAGTTTAATAGATAATACTATTTATACTATTAAAAACGTAAAAATAAAAAAACTATATAATCACACTTCTTGGAGACAAACAAATAATAGGTACCACTCAGGCGCTGGGGGTTATTTTCCACCTAATCCGCATATTGATTATCAAAGTGTAGAAGAAGCTGGTTTAGCTTGGTTGAGTCAACTACCAGATATTGGTAATGGTGGGGCGAATCCTAATGACGAAACTAATAAATTTAAAAATAAAATAAAGCAGTTTGGTAAAGCTCACAATAGAAGAGTTTGTTACATAATTGAATTAGATAAAAATCCAGCTGATAGCACGAGTACTCTAGGCAATCCAATAGGAGATTCTGATGTTATGAGCGCTGATTTTGATTCTGACACTTATTGTGATATTGAATTTTTAGACGATGTTGTTTCTCCTCTTTTATCTGACTTAAGTAAATTTCCAGCTATATGGGAGGTTGATCCAAAAAAGAAAGAAATTGATTTAGATATATACTATGAAGCAAGTGATAGTATACCTGTTAGATTAAACAATAGAACAAACGAATTATTTGCTCCAATTGGTTGTAAAGTAGAAATATTAAACTCTAACATCGCTGGATCTTCTGTATTAGAATACTGGGATGGAAATGTTGCTACTTTCAAACCAGGTTTTATAAAAGCAGATGCAGGTGTGGAAATAGATTATACGAACATGTTATTTAAGTTTATTAGAGATGACGGTAGTTATACCATAGCAGAAGCTGGTGAACAAAGTTTAGATGGTGGAAACGTTGGTTTTAAAACTGAATTTGTTTTTAGAGAAGATGTTGGTAGCAATATAACTAGTGGTCTTTCTTGGTACAATTGTATAGCTTTTGGAAATGGTCTAGAATCAAATAGAATTAGAGATGGTTTTAATGAAGTGTTTATATCTAATGGAGTAAAAGCATCAACAACCACACAAGAGACTTATAAAGAAGAAAGAAGAGCGCATGGGTTAATATATTCTGGGTTATACAATTCTAACTCTGGTATTAACGATTTGAATCAGTTTATAATGGCTGAAAAAATCACAAAAGATTTAAATCCTACTTATGGTAGTATACAAAAACTTTTTAGCAGAAACACTGATTTAATAACTTTCTGTGAGGATAAAGTACTTAAAATATTAGCAAACAAAGATGCTGTTTTTAACGCTGATGGAAACACTCAATTAACAGCTAGTGAAAACGTTTTAGGACAAACAGTTCCTTTTGTTGGTGACTACGGTATATCTAAAAATCCAGAATCTTTCGCTTCAGAGTCATATAGAGCATATTTTACAGACAAACAAAGAGGTGCTGTTTTGAGATTGTCAAGAGATGGATTAACTCCTATCTCTGAAGCTGGTATGAACGATTGGTTTAGAGATAACCTAAGTCAATATCACTCTTTAATAGGTACGTATGATAATTACAAAAAAGATTATAACTTAACGTTGGCTAATAACGATGCTTTTTTTGAAAATTTAATATCTGATACTTACCTTAAAACTGGAGATCAGTTATCCACTTTAACAGTTGGTTTGGCTAATAGTATTTTAAATCCAGGTGTTAATAATGGTTTTCAGTTGCAATACCTTTATGAAACAAACAACGTTATAGAATATGCCAATGCGGGTAATAATCCTTTTGATTGGAGTGCTTTTACTATTGATGATTATGATTTAAAAGGTAGCGTAACAGTAACACATCACGAGGCAATTCATGTTGGTGGTTTACAACCTGCAGAGACTGGTACTGGTGAAACAATAATTCCTGCGGTACAATATCAAGTTCAAGAGTTCAAAGAGTTTAATAACCTAGTTGATGACGGATGGTTTTATGACCCTAGATTTGATGATAATTCTTTCACTGTAGACGTATTTGGTCCTCAAGCTTTTAACAATAGATTTGTTAACGGGGCTATGAATTATGACAACCAAGTATACAGTTGGGTAAGACGAGTTGTAAATGGTGAAACAGTAATTGAAAATAACGTCGCTGGCCATAGTACTTATCAAATATGGCTGAACGATTACGACGCGCAAGGCCAAACAGGGTTTTCTACTACATACGATCCAAAAATTGAAAAACGATGTCATTTTCCTCATCATACAAGTCATGTTACAGGTGGTTATGGTATTTCTACGGCGTCAGGAATGATCACTAGAAATGATGGCTCAGAAGATGGGCGCGCTGGTAGTATCGTTTTTGATAGAGTATACGACCCAGCAAATTCATATGTTGAATTTATGAATATTGGTGAAAAAGGTTATGGTTTAGATGGCGAGCTCATGGATGAGTATAACTCCAATAACAATACTTCGTTCAAGCATAGAACTTTTTTTAATGGAGATGAACTACATATACAAGTACGTATTAAAGCTTATGGTAGTCAGCACCAAAGCGGGAGTGAAGCTGCGGGTTACAACGTTATTAAGCCAACTATACAGATATTAGATGGCAACGATCCAATTCCTAATCTAGATATTAGAGACGTACAATGGAGTAATGCTAGCGCATACGATGCAAATGGTAATCTTAAAACAAGTTCATTAGCAGAGCATAGGTTTTACCACCACCGTACAGCGGTAGACCCTAATTGGGTAACACCTGGCGTAGGTTTTAATTTTGTAAGCACAAATGGAGCAAATGATGATGATTGGGAATTTATAGCACCAAATTATTGCGCTAAAAGAATTAATACTAGTGGTTTTGCTACTGGTAACACAGTGGTATTCCCTTCTACAGCAAGCATACCGTTTGCAAACGCATATAGTGGTGATGCTAGTGAAACTATAGTCGTAAATTGTAGTTTCAAGTTTCAAGATAGAACAGGTAAATATAGTAATTTAAACAATAACTATGCTACATCACCTTATGATCAAGAAGTTAAAGCTAGAAAGGTCGTGGATAATCTTAGAATAAGAATATGGAATAGCGAACCAATAACAAATGACAGTTACTACGATGACGACGGTGAAGGTGGTTATACCTTAGATGGTGTAGCTTACCCTCAAAACCGTGTGTTGTATAGACAGTATTGGGAGATAGAAAGATTATATGTAAGAAAAGGATACGGAACAACAGACAGCCATATTGATTTTGAAGACGCATATGGCCTCGGTGATGCCGTGCACGCAGTTGAAGCAGTTCCACCCTTTCTTGTTCCGGCTTGGTCAGAAGTTGTTCACGCTGTGAACTACGGTTTTGGAAATAATAGTTGGTTTTTAGATGGCACTGGAATTGGTGGTGGTAATGAATATACAACTCAGCAAGACGCAAATAACTACGGTAGTCAATATTTACCGGTTACTCAAACGGGTTATGGGCAGGCTGCAAACGTTGCTAACCCGCCTGATCAAATTATAAACTATCAAGTACCATCTGATTGGGGTTATGGACAATCTGATCACCCTGATTTAAATAATTCTGCTCTTACCCCTTTACCGGCTTGGCATGAGGATTGTAGCATTACAGTTCCTGGAGCTACTTTTGACAGGACAACAAGTAACAACAACAACTATAATAACAAAAAAATAGAAGTTCAAACGCAAAACGAGTATATTCACGTTCAAGGTGATAATTCTAATCAATACGTTAATATAAAACTTAATTGTGCTAGTGAGCCATGGGAGTTAAATACATGGTATTTAGTTGATGTTGAAGTTGACGAAACCTATGGTGATGGAATGGGTGCTGAGTTTTTTGTTGTGGCTGTTGCTGACACAACCAATATGCCTGGCGTTGATGGTCAGGTTATTGACCCAAAGGGGATTGGTCTTTATGCTGGTAGTAATAACAGTGCTCACGTGCGGCTACAACAACGTACTAGAATAGAATATGGAAATCCTGATGGTAGTGGTGACAACAAAAATGTATTAAGAGCTATATTCCAAGCACATCCAAATAGTTATAGAATGGATCCTGCTAATTTAAGTAGAAGAGACATATTTAATTTTAGAGTAAAAAATTGTATCAACGGTGTTAAAGTAAACAAAATAATCGCTAAAAAATTATCCGCTGAATCACCGTCAATATTTACTAATTGGCTAGGTTTAGCAGGTGGAGGAGCTGGTAGTGCAGATAATTGGATTTACGAACATGGAAATACTAATACCGACGAGGTTGTTCACGCTTTTGATCCTAAAAAAGTTTATTACAAAAACTCATCTTTAAATTGGGATGTGCCTGCAGGTTCTTCGCATGTAGACATACTTGGTGATGATACTTATAAGTGGGAACAAGCGTTTGCAACTCCACCTGTAATTGATTCAACTCCTTGGGAAATAAGTTTTAACGTAACCAACCATACATCTGGTAGTTTACATGGTTTTATAGGTATTGATGATGGTACTAACACAGGTATTCCACAGGGTGTATATTTTTCCGATATAACAGAAGAGGGTAGGTACAAATTTAGATTCACTTTTGATAATGATATAACCGCTCAGCAGTCAGATGGTCTTGGTAATACTGAGGACATATGGAGAATACAAAGATCTGATTTAGGTGTTGATAATTATGGTGATCCAAACTTGGGTTATGAACCAGTTTTAGATACACTTAGTTCTTTAACGGCCTCTGCTTCCTACCCACATATGGTAGATAAAATACACTTTTCTAACCAAGATGACACTGTAGATTCTAAATGGTCAATCAATAATATACAATTGATTAATGGCGTTTCCGTGTTTACTGGTGGATCTGCTGGGTCTTGGAATTTTGACGGCTTCAATACTTCTACTAATGATTATATTTTTTGGGATATTACAGCTGAAAATTTAGTATTTGATAGCTGCCCATTGTTTGATGATGAAGACAAATTTATTAATATTAATCAACAAATTGAAGAAACAATAAGTAGATATAATAAATATAAAATAAGATTTACACATACAATCCAACAACCTGGGGCAAAACTATCTGTTTACTATTATAATTCTGATGGTTACGGATTTAAAATAGATGATATAGCTCATGATTCTTGGTCTTATGATGGCGTAACTTATACCGCGGAATATGATAATAATATTGGACAATATGTAGTTGAACAAGACGTTGTTATTGGTGATAGTATTTGGCAACCGATAAATGAAATAAATTCAACATTTAGTCCTAATTTAAAAAATTCTTTTACGATAGAAGTAAAAGGGGTTGGTGATGAAATTGTAGAAGGTTCTATCGACAATATTAGAATGTCACAACTGTTCAATCCTTATGTTGACGCGGATGATAAAACACTTACTTTTAATGAGAACGTAAATGGTTGGGTTAGCTTTAAAGATTTTATACCAGAAAATGGTGTTAGTATATCTAAAAAATATTTTACATTTAATCACGGTGGATTATATCAACACTACGTGCCTCTCCGTGTAGATAATGGAGGTTGGGTTAAAACTTCACTTGATGAGGCCGAAAATTATAATAGATTTTATAATAACAATACTTATCATTCTAGTATTAAAGCCGTATTAAATCAGGAGCCTAGTTTAATAAAAACTTTTAATACAATAAACTACGAAGGTACCCAAGCTTATATAGCACAACCAGCTAATGCTCAAATAACTCCTAATAACGCAATGGCAGCACATCTTGCTAGTGATATAGCAGGATGGGAATGTCCTGAGATAGTTACGAACTCAGACAAGGGTAGTATATATGAGTTTATAAAAAAAGAAGGAAAATGGTTTAATTACATAAAAGGATCACACGTAGATATTAACAACGTGGACACAAGCTTATTTAGTGTACAGGGGATTGGCGTGGTAGATAATGTTACCGATGTTGTTCTTGATCCTAATGAATGGGACGCTGATTTAATAATGCCTGAAGATTCTGGAGATGATGGTAACGGTGGTAATGATGTTTACTAATGAATAAATTAATATGAATATAAATAGTTTTAATATAGACACAAGTGACATGGTTGCTGCCGCTACAGCTAGAAAATTAGTTGTCTTTGGAGACATAGGCGCTGAATTTGAAATTTTTATAATAGAAACTAGTGCACAAAAGTTTTATAATTTTAACACAAGAGAATTTACTACTGGTCACATTAGTTCTCAAAATAATTTAAGAATAAAACTCAAATCAAAAAAATATCAAACTTCAATTTTATTTCCTTCTGGGGGAGGTACTTATGTTGTTAAGCTTATAGCTATAAATGGGACTAATATTGTTAACTCAAAAACCAATATTTTAATTAGTAATATAACTAAATTAGCTTCAAATGCTACTATAACGTTTACACCAGAAACAGCTAGCACAAACAATTATGCCACTTTACCTACAACAACATCAACAGGCGCTGCTGGATCTTCGACTGACATTAATTTTAATTGGGATATAACAAATGTTTCAAACGATAGTTATGGTTTCGGTCTAAGACTAACTGGTGATTGGAAAACTATAAATGATAGATTTTGGTATACTAAAGTTACTACAGACGTAGACGGTGCTATTACTAGCTCTAATGTTTTAAAACTTGACAGTGTTGATAACATAGGTATAGGCACTACATTATCAAGCGGCGAAGGTCTTAGTGGAACTCCAACCGTGCTTAGAGTTGACACAGAGTTAAAACAGGTAACCCTTAGTACAACTCAAACCCTTTCAGATGGCTCAACATTAACATTTAAATCATATGGTAGTAGAGTAATATACGAAGCAACTGGATTAAATTTAACATTTGTTGAGTTTCCTATTGTTTCGCCAACTGGATTAACAAAGGTAGCTAGAGCAACTAGTAGCAGCACAACCTTGAATCTTGAGGGTACATATGGAATAGCTGGTGGTAATCATGTTACATATACTGGGCTTGGTGTAGATAACAGTAGTGCTAATGCTGTAACATCAGTGTCTGCCTCTTCTACAGCTGGATCTGTGGTTGTTCAAAACGCACAAACAATATCAGCTGGTACAGTTATTTCGTTTGTAGGGTCTAATCAGATTATAAATTTTAACGGTAATATAAGTATAGAAAGTTTCTCAGCTAGCAACCAAACAGTTTATTTGGATATCGATCGATTAATAACAGTAGGCGCTGCCTCATAATACATTATTTTATGGCTAAATTAATACAATTTGACAACAAGATAAATACAAGTTTGCAACTCGGGGATTATGCTTGGATAGCAGATATTGATGCTACTACTGGTGTAACAACTACAGCTCCAGTGTTAATAGGTACTGTTATTGAAATATCACCAAGCTCTATTTTAGTCAATGAAGACGCTGGTTATTCTGGGATTATATTACCTAGTTCATTTATAATGTTTTCAAAGCCTATAGAAGTAAACAAATCAAGTGTACGAGGTTATTACGCGGATGTAACATTTAAAAACACATCTAACAAACGCGCGGAACTATTTGCTATTAGCTCAGAGGTTGCTCCTAGTAGTAAATAAAGCACAAAAAGTGTGACTATATAATTACACTTAAATTAAATTAAATGAATAATAATATAAATTTTAGGTCCTTCAAGCCTGGAGACTATGAAGCATGTTGCGAATGGTGGAAATGGTGGTGGAGGCGTAGTGGACAAAATCCAGTTCAAAGAGCTTTTTTACCAAAAGACGAAAGGTGTTTTGTTATAGAAAAAAATGGTGTGCGAGTTGCTTGTTATTTTTTATTTATAATGGAACCTAGTATAGTGGGTTGGACAACTTATTTAGTTTCAAACCCGGAGTACAAAGAAAAAGACAGAAGGGAAGTAATAAAAACTCTAATAACAAAAGTAGAAAAAGAAGCAGAAAAAATTGGTATAATGCAGTTATTTACTATCTGTGGAAACGAACAAATGACAAATATACATGAAAGTTTAGATTGGATGTTAATACCGGTGGAAAATGAAGGTTTTAAATATCTAACAAATAACTTTATAAAATAATATAAAAAAAATAAAATGAGCGATTTTACCGGAAAAAAATCAAAGAGAAAGCAAACCGCTGCGATGAATGAGATGAACGCTATGATTCAAGGTCAAGTTGATCAATTCGCGGAACAACAGCAAGCTGCTCAGCAACAAGCAGATGCTACTAGAGCTCAGTATGAAGCGTTTCAATTTCAAAATCCTTATGCAAGCGCTCAAAATGTATACGCTGGAGCACAAAACGTATTTGCTGGAGCGCAAAATGCTTATGCTGGTTTAGAAAATCAATTTGCTGGCATGGAGAACATGTATGAAGGCATGGAAAACCGATTTGAAGATATGACAGTAGATATGAGAGCAGCAGATTTTCAAGTTCAACAAGGGCAACAACAAAGAGCAAATATATTACAAAGTTTAAGAGGAGCAGCTGGAACATCTGGTGTAGCTGGCTTAGCCCAAGCAATGGCTAACCAAGGTGCTATGCAAACTCAACAAATAGCTGCTGGTATTAGTCAACAAGAGAGACAAAACCAAATGCTAGCAGCTCAAGAAGGAGCTAGAATAGATCAATTACAAAGAGGCGCTGGTATGCAATTACAGCAAGCGGAAAGAGCTGGTGCAGCGCAGTTACAAGCTCAACAAGCAGCTGGAGCTATGCAAACACAGCAGATGCAAATGCAAGGGGCAGCTCAACAGCAAGCAATGCAATTAAGTGGTGCGGCTCAACAACAACAGATGATATTGGAAGGTGGCGCTATGCAGCAAGCGGCAGAAGCTAGTCAATTATCAACATTATTAGGCATGGATTATGCTTCGCTAGCTGGCGCAAATCAAGCTTATCAAGGAGCTTTAGCAAACCAAATGTCTGCTATGGGTATGAAAGCTGATATGTATGGATCGCAATCACAAAATAGTATGTTTAATCAATTAACAGATGCAGCTAGTAATATGTATAGTTTTTCCTAGTATAAGCTAATAAATAATAAATATAAATATGGCAAAATCAATAAATTTAAATCCAGGCGCAGATGGAGTTTTAGTCACAGCTGCTTATAGAGCTGCGTCAGCTAATTCACCTGCTGATTATAGTGACACGTTAGAAAGAATGGCTGACGGTTATGATAAAACAATGCAAGCACAGGGTAAAGTTTTGAAAAACCTCGCAACACTAGGCGCTAAGATTGGTAGTGAAATGATGGAGAACGCGGAAGAACTTTCTAATTACGCCGCTCTAGGTGCTGGTTTAGATTCTGAAGGTGCTGATTTTTTAGTAAAAGAAATATATGCAAATAAAGATGCTCAAAAAGATCTTGGATTATTTGGTGGTAGATTTGGCGATAGAGAAACTAGACAAAAAAGAGCTGAATTACAAACGAAACAACAAGAACTTTTTGCTGAAATAGATTTGGCAGCTGCTAGTATTAAAGCTGGTTCAGATGCTGTTGCCGCGGGAAGTTACGATGCTAATTTAAATGAAGCAGACGCAGAGATGGTCAACGCTATTATAAAAAGTAATTTAAAAGATAAGCATACAAAATCAAGAAACTACGCTAAGTTGGGTAGAGATGAAACAACCGGTGAGTTAATCTACACTTTATATAATAGTGATACAGGTGAGCCAGCTATAGACAATTTACCAGGTGGTACTGGACAACCTAAAACAATGACTTTAAAAGAGTTTAACAATAGTATAGCTACTAATGTAGACGACAAGGGAGCGCTTCAAACGGTATTTAATACTTATAATAATAAAAAAGCAGATGATGGTTTTAAAAGTAGAGATGGTGTTTATGACGAGAAAATGAGGGCGCTAGATTCAAACTGGTTGACTTCAACACTTAAAACACCAACTGATTTACGAAGAGCCATGAGAACTTCTTTTGGTTATTCTGACACTTCTTTTTATGATGAGATTCAAAAACCTAGTATGTTATCAGCAGGTCTTTATAAAGATTTACTATCACTTACTGATTCTGAAGGAGGTGTTTTATCTGAAGGAGGTATAGTTGAAGGTGTTAAAGATATTGATGGATTACCAGGTATAAGTGAAAAAGATTTACAAAATGCTACTAATTATGGTATTTTAGCAGGTAATATATTAGGTATGAAAGACCCAGATCTTTCTGCTAAATATTTTAAAAAATATACATTAGATAAATTTCAAGAAGCATATGAATATGGTTTTGGTAAAAAACCACCTATGCCTGGTAGTGGTGGAACAGGTACTGAAACAGATGGTTTTGTTAATTTAAGACCTGGAAAATCGAGTAATATTGGTGCCAACACGGGTAATGGTTATGTTCCTAATGCTGCTTTAAACACTATTGGTAGAAATATTAATGATAGAGCTACTATAGATTTAGGTGCTGACAAGTTTGTTTGGGATAATGATAAAAAAGCTTATACACTTAATGGCGAAACAATAAACAATAAGTATAGTTTATTTTCCACAATATACGGTGAAAATTTTGATCCAGCAAACATAATAAATATGTATAATGGTATTAAGGACTGGAAAGTAGACACTAGACAAGAAGAAACTTTTGACGAGGGTACAAATTTAGACGTTGATTTTGTAAACAAAGCAGACCAAACCGTTGCTGCTGAATTAAATGATATAATACCTTCTCCGGGCGATACTAGAAATCCAAATGCATATATTTTCAAACCTTTAGCCGCTTTTGAAAACATGACAGGTATATATAAGGAAGGTGGTAAAATAGAAAGATTCCCAGAGGTTTATCCAGAGGGACATCCTAAAGCTGGCCAAAAACATCCAAGAGCAGGAGCACAAGCTTGGTTTAGAACAAAAGGTAAAACAACAAAATCTAATGCTAATAATTTAGCTGAAATGATAGATTTATTACAAACATTTGGTCTTTATGACTCTATAGGAAAACAATTACCATAAACATGAATATATACAACTACGCTGGACAAGATTTTACTGAAGATCAAATTGAAAAAAGAGCTACATCTAAAGGATTGTCTTTACAAGAATACTTAAATCAAAATCCCGAAATAACACTTATATCGGGAAAAGCACAAGGCTCGACGGAAGACCCGACGATGAGCCCAAATACTATGGGGTCACAATTGGAAAGTGGTTCATCGGAAT
>TARA_R100000700_G_scaffold22524_1_pt1 | contig 15364 bp, 24 predicted proteins | sample TARA_R100000700 | Tara Oceans TARA_R100000700 (sample SAMEA2622810) | marine metagenome | biome: marine biome (ENVO:00000447); feature: marine epipelagic mixed layer (ENVO:xxxxxxxxx); material: "saline water (ENVO:00002010), including plankton (ENVO:xxxxxxxx)" | depth 120 m | reverse complement strand
GAACAAGTTGCTCCTACTTCTCCAATGAAAGACGGTAATGAAGTAAAAGTAAACACGGCTCACCATCGAGCAAGTGCTTTTGAAAAACAAAGCGCAGTACATAAAACTGTAGGAAACTACTGGGACGGGCTTGTTGCTAACGGAACGCTAAACAACAACGACGCTATAATTCTTAAATTAGCCTTCTTTACTACATCTCAAGAAAGCCTACTCAAATTGTTTGTTTCTCACCGAGATTCAGGCGGTTTCGAGTTAAACGTAACGCCTCACTTAAAATCAGCAGGTCATTACGATCCTAATACCAACGTCCTGTCCGTTCATTCGGCATTACGTAGTCTCTACGGAGAGGAAGTTGAGCTTGGGCCTGCTGCCGTAATTCTTGAAGAAATCGGGCACCACGTAGGTACTCGTCTTGATACGGAGCAGAAAAGAGCTTTTATTAATGAAGTTAGGCGCGTAGAGCTGGAAAGTGTCAAAACAGCCGAACAAAAGATTCACGGTGAAGAAGTCACAACAGATGCAAAATACATCGCTAGACTTAAACAATTAGGAGAAGAGCTTCTTACTAAGGACGATTTAAACGTTGCTACAAGTGAGTTGTTTGGGGCGATGTTTGCTATTTCAGCTATTAAAAAGATTCCTTCTGCTTTTGATACCATCAAAGCCAGTAAGGACTTAGCAGACGGAATTGAAGATAGCTATACGTTTATTAGTGCTGCAAGAGAAATAACCGAGATTTTAAACTTAGGAGATGCGGATGCATTATTCTCGGCTCCTCTTGAGACTCTTTCTGGTAGAATGCAACCGACCCGAACTCCTATTATTAGGAAGAGGGAAGAAGAAAATCGCATAATGTATGGCACCGATCACGATCCCTTAGAACTTCCAGATGGTGTTGATCCTCTAACTATGGATGACCTTACTAGAGGAATGGAATTCCCATCGGCTGCTCAGGCAAGTAGAAGAAATGCTGCTGAATACGATACGAAAGCTCGGGAAATTGCTGAAGAGGCTAGAGATGCTGAAACCGGTATGGTAGATTTAGAAACAATTAAGAGACTGACCGAAAATGATGCAGATATGGAAAGAGCAGTTATCCTCCGAGCAGCAGAAGAAAAGCTGATTCCAGCAGGGTTAGGTAATAGAATTGAAACTCCGGCTTCTACGTTTATTTCGCGCATGGCTTTGGGACTTATTAGTCCTAACGAAGTTGCTAGAATAACAGATACGCTGGCTTCTCCGTTCGGTGCTAGAAACTTTGCTTATCAGACGGATGCATCAGTGCCGCAAACGGTTTTAACCACCGCTTTAATTTCTGCTGCTGACGCAACAAGTTATTTTACAAGTGGTGCGTTTACTACAAACATGCCTACTATCCATGCGTTAGGTACGGCTTTAGCCGGAGATTTTGATTCGTTGCAGCACGCCCTTATTAACATGAAAAGAGCAAACATTACGGTCGGCCCAACCGGCGGCCAGCGTAGTGGTACGTTCTTACCTTGGGAGTTCTTTGAGTCTGTTTTCCAAGATTTAACTTTAAACTATACCAATAAAGAGGGGATCACAGCACGGCTTAAAGAAAGAGTAAGGGCGTTAGAATATGAGGAAGTACCTATCGGTAAACAGCTAATCGAACAAAACAATGGTAAAGACTTTGATGAGTACGCCAATCTTGTTGTACCTATTGTGGAAATGTGGGCTGATCCTAAGACAGGTCTCTGGTCAACCGTGGTACGCAAGATGGTAGATAGCGGAATGGTTTCTCCTCGAATGGGCGACGAACTTTTAGAAAAAGGTGCTTATCCCATTAAGTTTAGAAAAGCCGTTTTTGATGACGCAGATTTAGAAAGTTCCCCTGATTCGGGTATATTAAGAGAGCAACTCAGAAACACATTAGTTGATATCATTCGTGAAAAACTTGATCCTACTCCTAATTCATACGTAGATTCCGATCTTTTACAGATAGCTTTAGCTGATAACCTTATTAGACCGTCCCGAAGAGGAGAGGGTATTGATATCAATGACTTAGATAACGTATTAGCAGGGCTTATCCAAGCCAAAGGTAATGGCAAATTAGGTAAATTCTTATCTGAAGTAGATAGAGGAAATGTCTTATTTAAGGATCTTCCCGAAGAGATTCAAACTAAATATAGAAATCTTTTAAGTAGAGGCGAACTTTTTGGAGATCAAGAAGTTAATCAGAATAATGTATTAACTGATCTTATTCAGCAAGTAAACACAAGATATGGAGACTCTCAGTTAAAGGCCGGAGCTAACTTATCTAAGTTTACCCCAGCAGAGTATCTGGCATGGAAATATATGGTTAAAGTTGGTTCCTCTAGTTATTCCTTTATAGGAGATAACTTCTTAACGCCTAGAGATTTCCTTAGAAACCGCCAACTTGGTATGTTTATTGAAACAGACCCTCTTCAGTTTATTTCATCAATCAGAAGAGGCGTTGCAGCGCAGGCTTATGATAAGTCAACGTTCGGCCCCGCCTTTGGGGTTAAAGGTCTCGGTATGAGAGATGTTATTAAGATGTATCAGGATATCGCTCAAACTGGAACTACCGGAAAAGAAATTATTAAGTTCTTAGTACACGATAAGAACTTTGAAGTAGATCCTAATTCTGTTATGCGTACTCTCACACAAGACGAACGCCATAAATTCTCAAGTGCCTTAAAGCACATGGAAAGAATGTATGATTACTCTATCGGTACTTTTAAAACAGACGATAAACCCACGGATAATACGTTCTTACATGTCATTAACTTAGCGTCTGAGTTTGGTACTGCTCTTAGTATTGCACCACGCTTGGCTATTGCTACTGCTATTGAAGAAACTCCTCACAGTATGGTGTCAGCACTTAAACATAATCTTACTGGATTCCAGAGTGATATGGTCGATGCGTTTACTTTAGTTAAGAGCAGGAAAGATGTGGATCAAACCTTAGAAGGCTTGGGTTTCCTTACGATGAATGCTTTACACCATGCTGCTACTTTGATCCAAAGGTCTGGGATGGATATTTCACCTGATGAATCTGTTAAAGCCAACGTAAAGATTAAGGAATTGTATAGGGTTTTAGCTTTCGGTATGGATAAACAAACAGCATCAGCTAGAAGTATTGGCGTAAGGCAGTTCGTAAACAGAATCGCAGATACCTTTATTCAAGCTGAGTCCCCAACAGGAATAGTTCCTACCAGAAGAATTAAAGCTAGTATGTCTGAAATCAGAAGCAGGCTTATCGAGGCTTCTGGGGGCGACTTTGTAAATCTTTCTCCCCGTATTGTCAGACAAGAGCTTAAAAAGATGAAAGTAGATGCTCTTACGTCTATGGATGTTATGGAGATGATTAAGGTTGGTTTATTCAGCGAAGAACTGTTCCCATTCTTTGAAAAGCTTTTTGTTGATAACTATGACGTTATCCGAAAGACTGGGATTCCCTTCGATGAACTCAGAAAGAACATTACGTTCGGTTTGCCCGAAAAAGTTCTTGACGCAGACGGGAAGGAAATTAACCCGGCTGTTATTAGGGCAAAGCAGTTCCAAACAGTAAACGCCGTAAGAGAACTAGCATTTAATGCTGCTGTCAAGTACGCTAAACAGCCCGTACTCTCTAATGCCCCAGTGGGTACTAAATCTGGTGGTATTTTAGCTACCCTCTTGTCTAGGCTTATTACCTATTCCTCTTCTACTTTCCACGGAATCAGAAGAGCAGGTTTAGCTGGCCCTCTTGTTCTGGCAAATACGGTTCTGGCTCATACCTTAACCGGATGGTTATACTATAAGTTAGTTCAATTGCAGACCCATAAAAATATTGATGACATGATTGCTGAAATCAAGAAAGATCCTTGGACAGAAATTCAGGAAGCTCTTATGGCAGTTCCCTTCTTGGGAGCCAACCAGATGGCTGCTGCGTTCTTCTTACAGATGTTACGAGGAGATAGGGCTGTGAATACTACTCCGTTTAACTCGGCTGGTATCATGCAGATCAATGGTCTTCTTCAGACTATCCCCCGAATCATGGGAGGAATCAAGGACATGTCTGAAGGTAACATTACTGAAGGTGCTGCCAACTCGATGCATAGGATGCCTATCCCTTGGGGATGGCTTCTTCAGGCAGGGTTTAGACAGATCGATGCATTATCAGCATGGGAGCACCCCATTGGTATCATGGATCCCTCAGGTAGAACCCCTGTTCCTGTCTCTGATCCCACCAAAAATACTGGTACGGGTATTAGTCCTCTTATTCCTAAGACACAGGCAGTACAGCCCGACATAAAGACGGAACAGCCTCAAGACATCGTAGATGCTATAGGGGTCATTAAGCAAGGGACAGCATCTAGAGAAGCCTTAAGGCAGACTTTAGATGTTCTTAATATAATCCAGAAACAAACGGAGTAAATTAAAAACCCAGTGTATTGTAACTAAAGGTTACTCACTACATATATTATTAGTTATTTTATTATTAGGGATCACTATAGATAACCGGGGGGATTACTATGGAAGAGATCATTATTACTATTGCAATCAGCATCGCTGGACCCGCTCTACTGGGCATCTTCGGGCTGATCTGGAGGTTAACCTCTAAGGTGAGCCTCCATGAAAAACAGATTGAAGCACACGACAGGCGTATCAGGGATTGTACATCCCGCCTTCAGAAACTCGATGATAAACAATACTCTATTGTTAAAAATATTAAAATGTAATTTTACTGCGGCTTGGACCGCTGTCAGGAGTCTATCGTGATTAAGTACCTTGTTCTGGCTACGCTCCCGTTGTTCTTTTCTGAGTATTCTTGGGATGATAATTCAGAAATATATTATGAAGTTTACGAAGAAGGTCCACGTACTGTGTACAAGGGTGAGGCCCGATTGCATTGGGACGAGAATACAACTGCTTGTATAAACTACACTTTTGATCTTGTACCGGGCCGCTTGGCCGGTCCTTGGATCTCTTCAGATCCGGGCCAACCCATGCTTTCGTTTGATGAAGTACAGATCTTTGACGATCATCTCTTCGTTAGCTGGGAGCGGAACCGCACTGACTTGCAGGATAACCCTACGCAGTGCCCCCGGTATTTTATATTTTATATTATTAAAACAGAGTTTACTGCTGATGACTTAAGTGATCTCTTGAATGACTGGGGTAAGGAAAACTCTGTTTGGGATCTTGATGGTGATAATACAGTCGGTGGAACCGACCTTTCCCTTGTGTTAGGTGGGTGGAAAATCGATTAGGGGGTCGGAAATTTACAGAGGGGGAGATAAGAGGAAACGTATCCTCTTTCCCCCCGTACCCCCCGATCTGAAAGGATCACACCATGTCTAATGTTACCCTCACTCTCCGTGCTGTTCTCGAACTCATCGTTTCTCTTCAGTCCCGCAAGGCTGAGTGCGAGGCCGCTTTTGATGTGTTCGTGGAACAGCGTAAGACTCACACGACCTCCAAGCCCGCGATCTCAGAGGGCCTTAAGACTCACGGCCGCGCGATGTACGCGGCTCTTGATGCGGGCGACACTGACACTGCCGAGAGGGAAGGCAATGAATACATGAAGTGGACGAAGGAAGACTATCAGTACGACAAGATGTTTCAGGTCTTTACCGAGAGAATCGAAGAAGCCGGTGCTAACATCGATAAGATCAACTTGGAGCTTAAGAAGGCGTTCTCCGATCTCGCCTCAGTCACCAGCCACGGTCGTTTCAGCACCGATTCGTACGCGGGTGATCGCGCAGTACCTACCCGTTAATCGCACACGCACAAGCCCATCCCCTACCGGGGATGACGGCTTGTTTTGTCTTTCCACTATCACCTCGCTCTGGAAGGAGCACATCATGTATGCTTGCATCATGTTGACGCTGTTGATTGTTGTTTGTGCCGTTATGGCTTTCGCACCTCTGTTCATTGGATACAACGACCGATGATTGGATATCTTACCTGCTTTGGTTTCACTGCGTTTAGTATGGCTGTTCTTTACTACGTTCTTGAAAGTTCGATAAATGAAGGAAACTCAGATGATTGACATGAAAACCATCAACGCTATTGAGTTGTTCTCTCGGAAGTTTTCTCTTCTTACGGAGCTTCTCAAGCAGAAGGCAAGAAAAAAGAAGCTCACTGTAGAAGACTGTGAGAACTTCCGTGCCACTCTCAACAAGCAGTTGGATGAAACGTTTGCTACTTGCTTGACTGAGGAGGAGGAAATCCCTCCTGTCTGGTGAGTCATGAAGCGTGCCCTCCAACGAGGGCATTGCTTTTTTTAAGGAGGTGCCTCATGGAAGAGCGCATCAACCCGTTTGAATGGATTCCTTTTTTCACACTATTAGCATTCATCGCAATGCTGTAAGGAGATGAGCCTCTAGCGTAGGGAGATCACGGATGATCTCAAGCAAGGATGCGGCCTTCACCCGGTTCCAAGGATCGATCAGCCCTCTTCGGAGGAGTCTGATCCACTATCATCAGTCTGTCCTCGGAGGTAGCCTCCGCGTAGGCAGCGTTTCACCTTCATCGGTTGCCAACGAATCCGCGTAGGCAGCCTTTTTCTATCATGCTCTTGAAAGGAGCACACCAATGCATATTGGTCTCAAATCGTCAGCCATTTCGTTCAGCGTCTCGACTCCCAACGGAGACTTCATCAAGTACGAGAGGGGCAAGCAGTTCCGCTCGGAGGAGAAGGAGTGCTTCGCCTACCACAAGAGGGGCGATGATCTGATCTCGTTCCACACCATGTCCGACCTCAAGTACGAGGCTGACATGCTGGAGGCTTTCTTCCGACCCAACGCGGAGACCCGTGACAGCGTGATCAACTACAATGGCGACATCTCCACTATCACCCACTCGGATGGTACGGTCGTGACGGTCAACAACGCGGAGAGCCACTCGCGTCTGAAGTCGAAGGTGAAGATCTTCTTCGCTGACGGCACGACATCGATCCAGAACTGGACCCTCGCTGATGGTGAGGCTCTGCCGTGTCATGCTCGTTCCTGCTTCTACGCCAAGAGCGAGAAGGCGCGTGTCCTGAAGGTCACGGCTTGGTTCGAGATCGGATCCCTGCGTGTCACGTACACGCCCGACAACGGGATGCAGCCGTTCGGTACTCACACCACTCTTTGCGCCGCTCGGGGTAAGGGATTCGCTCTGAATCGCTTCGAGAGCGACTACCGAGCCGCAAATGAGCACAATCACACCCCTCTCAACAACATTGTTGACGTGACGGCCTAAAATGATCACCTCATCACCCCTCCCCGTGCTACAACCCCCGTGGTACAAGCCCCGTCCGCCTCCTTCCACTATCACAGGCCCTCCGCGTGGGCAGCCACGGACTCGGCACCTCCCCCTTAAGCACAACTACCCCTCAGAAGCCGTAGAATCCCGACTGCGGCCCCCGCCCGGACTCGGGCAGTTCCCCCTTGTTTGTTCTTCTCGTCCGTCAGGCGGCCTCTCCGGCCCTCTCACGGCATTTCTGGGTACACCTGTTCGTATGGTGGCCCCTGCTTATTTCTTTCACGAAAGGCAACAACAATGCAAAAGTGTGACACTCCTGCCCTCAACGTCGTTCGTCGTATGCTCAAAGCTCCCGTTGGTGACTGGTACTCTGCCAAGATCCAGCAGGTCAACGGTGCTGAGGTCATTTTTCACGGTTCGGTAAAGAATCGCAACTTCCCCTTGGAACCGGACTTCGTCAGCGGCGTAGATCTGTTCGACCTTCGAGATGACCTTTCTGGCGAGGAGTTTGCTTTGCTTCTTCAAAAGATGCAAATGCACGAAATTGAGACTCGTCTCTCCAACTAAACCCAACCCTGTTTCTCGAAAGGAAACAACATGTCTGATAAGATTGATCTCTCTGATCCCAATGCCGATCCCTTTGAAGATCGGATCGATTGCCTCCACGAAAAGCAGAGGGAAGCGCGTGAACGCTTTCACGCCCTGATCTTCGAGCGTGAATACCTCAAGCTCGCCATCGAGAACTGCAACCACTGGCGTGAAATCACTAAGGATGTTCCCGACTACGATACGGTCACTGTCCAGATGCCCGCAAAGGTTCTCCGTGACCTGACTCGCGCAGCAGAGTTTGGTCAGCCACTTCGGGTTCGTCAGGCTGACATTCGTGCTGAAATTGAGGAGGCTGACGATGCCCACTACTCGACCATTTTCGATCTCGGTGCGGCTTACGCCGAAAGGCGAATTCTGGAAAAGGGAGAATTCAGGCACTTTGCCTCGCAGGCGAAGAACCGTGACTAATTGATTCTACTGCTGGGCATCAGTATAAACTGCCCTTTCACTTTAGAAAGGAGACTTGATCGATGAGTTTTGATAAATCCCCTCAGTTCAAACCTCTTGGACACCCTGACGGCGGTCCTGAGTGGCCGGAGTATGAAGAGCATTTTGTTGGTCGAGTGAGCTTCGACCCTGAGTTCCCTGATCGTTTGCACGATCTTTACTTTTACACGGTAGGGCAGTTCGACGAATATTATGGGTGGCGTAACCCCGAGAACTGGGAGTACACTGCTCGGTGGGGTGACTCGCCGGGTGAGCACGCGCAGGGAAGTGTTCCCAATCTCATCAACTGGAAGCCGAACATTTTCCGTCTTTGGATGATCCATGTGAACCTCATCCAAGACACTAATATTGGCGGGAAGCTTGCGATTGTCCCCGACGAAAATAGACACGATTGTTGAAAGGAACTTGACCAATGGATATTGACGAAGCCCGTGAAGCTATTAATTTCATCACCAAAAAGAATGACTGGGACATTTGGAAGATTGCTGACATAGCCAAAGAGTCACAACTTACGGGGATGATCACGATTGGTTTGGCAGTAGAAGTTATGAACAAGTACGGAGATTCTGTTTGCTATAGTCTCCGTCACTCGTACCACGATGAGTACAATCCGTTTCCTTCTCCCTTGGAGCTTGGCTATAGTAGCTGGTGCCTCAAGGTGGTTACTGATTTTGTTGTGGATTATTGTTGTAATATGGTAAGTGATTGGGAACAATCACGAATGGAAGCCGAAGATTACGAAAGGGATTTGATTGATGGCTAGTTCTAGGAAAAATATTGAAGTAAGAGACGGGGAAGAAATCAAGAAGAGAATTCGTGAGATCAACAAACAAAAACACAAGTGGCTTGCTCAAGAGCAGCGTCGGCGGCCCGAAGCAAAGATCACTTGTAGTTTGATCACCTTGAATCTGGATGACTTGTGGAGAGACCACGACGTAGTGGATCTTAAATCTTTTGAGCGTATTGCTCCATATCTTTGAACGGTAAGGAAACCGAACCGATGAATATTTGTCTCGAACAAGAACTTGAAGATGCTCTTACTGATCTTCTTCGTGAAGACTACGGTGATAAGCTTGAGGGTATCGAGGATCTCGATGACCTGCTGACAGAACTTTACGATAGCTTTCATTGTGATATTATTGCCGTCGCGCAGAATTACTTTAGGTCTAGTATCCCCGGCTTGACTAAAGAAACTGTAGAAACATTTGTAAAAAACCATGAACCTGAGGATGACGAATGACTGAAGAGTTTCGTATCTACGTACATGACCATACTTCAGAGTGTGCTACTTTTATCGCAAGGTGGCACTTCGACAAAAAGGAGGACGCACTTAGACACGCTAAGGAACTGTGTGATAAACTTAGTAAAGAAAAAGACTTTCTTCGGAATCTTACTAGGTACTCTATAACGGTGTACCGCTTTTGGGGAACTAACCTGAAGTTCAGGGATGACCCTATCTTTGACTCTTACAAGGAATATGCACATGCATAAGTTGGAATACGAATGGCTTTACAAAAATGAAATCCTTTTCAGCATTAGGGCTGGGTTGGATGGACGCGAAAAGTACTTCTTTCAGAGTGGCCTTCACGGCCAAGAATGGTACTTCATCGAAAGGGACATTGACCAAAAAGACTACGACGAAAAATCGGGTTCCTACGGTTCGGAGGATGTCGTTTGGTACGTCACTCACTTGGGTGATTTCTCTGCGTGCTCTCCGCGTCGTGATTTTGCGTCTGTCAAGAGAGATGCAGAAATCCATGAGGTATGCCTCTGGTGCAGACAGGGTTGTCCCGTAATCAAGCGTACAACAGGTCGAGCTAAGAGCAAAATTGACTGGACGCTTGGAATGCTTCAGGCTGTACCCGGTTCTTGAATTGTTTGAAATGTAATTCCAAGGGGGCGGTCATGTTGGCCGTCCCCTCTTTTTTTTCTATGCCACATTGGCAGAAAGTTTTATACCATGCGTAACGACAACAAGAAGTACTTCGCCACCGTCACTTTCTACCTCACCAACGGTGAAGGCAACAAGAGTTGGAAGGTCAAGATCTTCGCAGATACTCAGGGCGGCCTCATGGATGAGGTGATCCGAATCAAGAAGAATTACGAGGCCAAGCACGGCAAGTCCACTTGCAAGACTTGGAAGTACTCCGGGCCTGATGGATTCAACCGCCTGATGGATCAGCGCAAGCGTGAGCAGAAGGCATGGGCTATCGCCAACGGTGCGACCGCCTAATGGGTTGCAAGGCTTTCGAGGTATCCCGAGTCCCCTCTGGGCCAAGCGGCTCAGAGGGGGTCTCCGGGCCTTATGACCAACCTGTTGATACAGGGGCTGCTCTACTTGTATTGATACTAGTAGTTTTATTATGCTATAGATTGCTCAAGAGTAGCAAAAACTAATCCGATAGATATGTAGCGTCCAAAAAACCCACGTTATTGGTATAGCTACATAAGGAAAAGCTATGAGTAAACTGTATGACCGTGATGGATTCTGCGTGTTCGGAACCCAACCCGCTGCTACTACGCTGGTTGCTAACGAGCAGGTGTATCTCATCGTTGACCGTAGGCGTAACCAAGACAACCTGAATGAAGCACAGCAGTTGCACATGCAAGGGCTGCTGAATGTCCACGATCCTTATGTGGACTGGAGGGCTGTCACTGACAAGAAAGGAAAGTCTACCGATAAAGGGATGCTGAATGTGTTCCCTTCTATTGCACAGCAATGGAAAAATCAGATGAAAGGTAAGTACATCAAGCCCAAGACTTATATGACTGATAACCCTGATAAGATGGGTGAAGATAAGTATTGGGAAGTTCTTAAGTCCTATCTAACCAAGCACTAAGGAGTGCAAATGATTTACAAGATTGTTCAGACCGGCAAGTGGTTCAACGTTGTAGTTGATTCCACCAATACTATTGAAGATGGTTTCGATAATCGTGAGGATGCCGAGCGGTTCATGGCACACCTCGAATCAGAAGACAACAAGCACATTTTTGAATCAGAAAGAACTAAGTAATGACTGACCCTTTGAACAACATCTTCAATGACATTAACAACCACTTCGCTAAGGCTAAGTCTTGCAGCGTCAAGAAGGAGCACCTTAGTGACTACGAAGGTAGCGAAAATGATCTTCGTTACTTGTTCATCGACCTCGATCAAATCGCAGGTCAGATGCACATGCAGTACGAGAACGAAGAACTGAATAGAAGCACTTTGGAAACAGCAAAAAAAGCACAGAGCATTGTTGCTCGTATTATTAATATTCTTGAATAAGGAGCGAGTATGTATATCGCAGAAATTATGTACCGTGGTTCTATAGGTCACACCGTTGACATGCACAGCGATAACCGAGATAACAATCTCGATGTCATTCGACAAGAGATTGAGTTGACCTATCCCGGTGAGGAGGATCACGTTCGGGTTACCTTGATTAATCAGGATACAGATGAACGAGAGGATATTACTGGAGAAGTTACATGTTCACAGAAATGAGTGTTAACTATGTCGATCACATGGGTGATGACAAAGATATTGTTAATGCTGCCCGTGTTTCTTTTAATAAGGAAACTGAAAATCTCAGAGAGCAGGATACTAAGCTCTTACATTACCTTGCAAAGAACGATCATTGGACCCCCTATGCTCACTGCTTTCTTAAGCTACGAGTAAAGGTTCCTATCTTCGTGGCACGCCAATGGTTTAAACATACTGTTGGCTTTGCCTATAATGAGGTAAGCAGGAGATATGTTTCTTATGAGCCTGAATTGTTTAGGGCCGAAGTCTGGCGTGGAAAGCCAGAAGGTAGCATTAAACAAGGAAGTTCATCAAGGATTGAATACGTAAGCGATGAAACTATTGAACTCATGGAGTCAATGGTCCATCATTACAATACTCTTATTAATCAAGGCATTGCGCCTGAGATGGCACGGATGGTGTTGCCTCAGGCAGCCATGACTGAGTTCATCGTAAGTGGCAGCTTGGCAGCATGGGCAAGGTTCTACAACCTGAGGTCTGATGACCACGCCCAGCACGAGATCCAATGGTGCGCCGAGCAAGTTTCCACTATCACGGCTGATAAATTCCCCAACGGTTGGGCAGCCCTTTGCAATAAATGTCAACCACAGGAGTGGAACTTTGGCGAAAAAGAGCATTAAGTTTAAAGAGTTTAGGGGACGTACTGCGGGTAAGCCGAGGCGTTCAAAGAAAAACAAGTATGGCCTTAGAAAGAGAGGCAGGAAGAATTGACGTATGAGTCCCAAGGATCATAACGATTGGCGTAAAACTGATCGTGCAAAAGATAAGATTAAAAAACAAAAGAAACCTAAGCCTCAAAAGAAACACTGGTCCGAGTGGGCTGGCGATAACCCGGCCCATACTGATGATTCAGTAGATATGACTCAACAGGAATGGGAAAATTTTCTTGAAGGAAACTCAGATGAGTAAGCTAATGACAATCTTGGTATTAAGCGATGGTGAGACATACACAGGAGTAGACGGCTGTTCGATTTGCTTTATTACACCCGAACAGCACGATATGTTATGTGAAGGAAGCTCACCTAAAGACATTGATCCCGTACATGAAATCGGTTTAAAGGAATATGCAGATGACTGAACGTGATTGTGTTCGTTACACAATAATGGTCCCTAACACTGTTGCAACAGATGAAAAAGTGCAAGCAGAATTAAAGGAAGTTATTTTTGATGAGTGCAGGCAAGCTGTAATAAGAGAATTTCCCTGCAAATGTATAATCCAAGATGGTGATGTACTTGGTTACAAAGAATGGAAGTTTACTGTACCTCTTCATTCCGCAGAAGCAGTATTCCATCGTGTTGCTATTTGGGCAGAAGAATGGATTTATCATGAAGAAACGGCAGGAAGACTTGGGATAGATAGTATCATGTTAGAAAAAGAATTTGTAAAGAAGGTGTACCTAAGGTGACGATATAATGAACGGAGCAGATGGATTTTTACTGTATGGAATAGGTTGTTTTGATTACTTTTTGTTTCTTGTTTTTACTGGTATCATTTTGGGCTTTATCGGTAAAGCCCTAGATCTCTTTGACTAAGAAAGGTCAACATACTATGTCACACGAAATTACCACCACTGACGGCGCTGTCTTTCACAAGAACAAGGCTTGGCACGGGCTGGGCTACGTTATTCAGGATGAGATGAGTCCTCTCGGTGCGGTTGAAAAGGCCGGACTCGATTGGTACGTCTACAAGACGGATGGCGTGTTTGGCTACACCAGCAATGGTGTTACTGTGATGGATTCCGACCGGTGCATGACGTACCGTGAAGACACCAAGGAAGCCCTTGGTTATGTCTCCAGTGACTACAACATCTTCCAGAATGTGGAGCTTGCAGAACTTGCGTACTCCGTGTCCGATGATGTCAAAGTCGAGTCAGCTTTCTCAATGATGGGCGGCAAGCGTGTCGTGATCCTGCTCAAGGGATCCAGCATTGAGGTTGGCAAGGAAGAGCGTGACGTTCTTGATACTTACTTCTGCCTGTGCAATGGGCACGACGGCAAGTTCTCTCTTCGTGGCTTCGGTACGTCAATTCGTATCGTTTGCCAGAACACTCTTCAGATGGCACTGAGCAATGCTAAGGGCCAGACCTACTCGATCAGCCACAACGGAGACTTCCAGACCAAGCTGGCTGACATGCGTACTGCGCTTGGAGAATACAAGAAGAACCGTGAGTGGTTCTACACTACCGTAAACTCCCTCGCTCAGAAGGATGTCACTCATGATCGCCTCAATGAATTCTGGCGACAGGCATTTACGATGGTGACTGATCCCAAGATCCTCAAGAATGAGACCGCTGCTGTTAAGGAAGCAACGAGATTCATGGAAAGCGTCAAGATCACGTTTGAGAACGAACGTGAAATCGACGGGATCCGACCCTCAATGTGGCTTGCTGCTAACGCAGTAACCTCCGATGTTCAGCACAAGATCTCAACCCGAGGGCGTAAGGCTTCTTACGAGAATCGGGCTGGTGAAATGCTGATGGGTAAGAAGGCAGAAACTTCTAACAAAATCATGAAGGCCGCGTTGGCTTTCTAAGTTTTATGGCATGGTGTGCATAACCTCTTATAATGAAAGGGGGGATGCCTAGTTTCCTCAAAACTTACACCATGTCCCCCCGCCCCTTGAACACTCAAGGGGCACCTGCCCTCGTAGCTCAGTGGTAGAGCATTCGGCTTTTAACCGATCGGTCGCAGGTTCGAGTCCTGCCGAGGGTATTCTCAGAAAGGAGAAATTATGCACACCTTATTAGAAGAAATGTATTCATTTCAAAATGAAATTGCATTAAGGAATAACGCTTCGGCGGCTTCGGTAGCAGCGCTTGCGGAAGTCGGAAAAGATTACTTTACCTCCATTGCAGGAGGGCTTCTTACACTTGGAGAAATTCATGCCCCTCTTATGCAAACACATAAATTTATTTCGAGGTGCTCTGAATTAAACTACGAGAATGAAATCAAAACCCATCTGTTAAATCATTACAAGATTCCGGGCTGGGGATCTTCTTTCGTTAAAGGAGAACCAGATTCTGTATTCTTCGCTGTTGATTGTATCTTAGAAGGTAGTGCAACAAAAGAAACAGAAAAGAGAGTTACTAAATTTTTACATAATGAAGGCTTAATGTTGTACCCTAATGCTTCTTATTATACTGTAGCTTGCTGTATTGAATCTGGCGTACCTATTGAAGAAGCAGCGTTCCATTTAGTAAATGCTAGGCTTCCTGCTTGGACTGAATTGTGGAAAATCTCTAAGAAGAAAGGGCTTCGGTAGCTCAGTCGGATAGAGCAGCGGACTTCTAATCCGCAGGTCGAAGGTTCGAGTCCTTCCCGAAGTGTGATGGCTCTGTGGCGGAATTGGCAGACGCAACGGACTTAAAATCCGTCGAGGGTAAACCTCATGGGGGTTCGAGTCCCCCCGGAGCTATTAGAAAGGAGTACCTTATGAGCGGTAAAGGCGATAGATACAGAGATGTAGATAGAAAAAAGTATGATAAAGAATATGAGAAAATTTTTGGAAAGAAGAAACTTAACATTATGAGTGATAAGGAGTCCAATGACAATATGGGA
>TARA_R100000700_G_scaffold1277_3_pt1 | contig 15429 bp, 30 predicted proteins | sample TARA_R100000700 | Tara Oceans TARA_R100000700 (sample SAMEA2622810) | marine metagenome | biome: marine biome (ENVO:00000447); feature: marine epipelagic mixed layer (ENVO:xxxxxxxxx); material: "saline water (ENVO:00002010), including plankton (ENVO:xxxxxxxx)" | depth 120 m | reverse complement strand
GGAGGACATTGCTGCTGGTAAAATCGCCTGGGAGCAATCAGCTGTAGACCAAATGCAAAACAGCTGGAAAGATGAATTTTGGACTCTTATCTTTGGAGCAATTTTGGCAGGATGCTTTCTGCCCTGGACACAAGATTACGTTGCAAAAGGTTTTATATTTTTAGATGAGCATACACCACAATGGTTTAGCACATGTTTAATAATTTGTATCAGTGCAAGTTTTGGAATTAAAACAGCTAAAGGAGCTATAGGTATCTTTGGCAAAAAGAAGTAAAAAAATTAAAATAAATGTACCTGGTCTTTGGTTTTTTTCTAAATCAAGAATTGAACAAGAAGAATATAAATTAAAAAATAAAGTTTCCTCCTGTATCAATCACACAGATCATCCGGTATTCTCAAAAGACCACATGAGGACCTGGATGTGTGGAAAGTGTTTTTTTAGCAAGTAAGTCTAAATAAACAAGCTCATAGAAGCTCACCAGCGACTTTGTAGCAAGTACGCTGTGTGATTGTACCCCCCTAATTTTTATAAAATTTACCTATTTTGTTACTTGCAGCTGTAAGTGACTTTACGTCTTTCCAGTTGTTTCCTCTTTCATAAAGCACTGTCATATGCTTTGAGCTATGATCTAGATGCGCCAGACTTGTGTTATCAAGGTCTAAATACTTTCTAAATTTAGCACCTAAACTTCTAAAATCATGTGTGCTTATGTTTCCATTCCATCCAGATTGTTTGAATAAATCTTTTATGTTTTGTAATATAATATGATACCAGGAATAATTACCATTAGCAGCTGGTAAAAATAAATCTCTTGGGTTGTGCCATTCTTTTATTTCTTGCAGCCAATCTAAAAATATTTTTGTGTATTCTTCTGATACAAACACAACATTAGCAAAACCTTTATTAGCAAAATCTGTTTCATAAACTCTTGGCAAGTATTCAACAACATTTGTTTTTACATCAATACTTTTATCAATAACAAAACCATTTATTTTTGTACTAAAATCATTTTTTTCTATTGGTATTATTCTACTTATTCTTTGATTTGTTTCCAACAATGTTCGTAAAGTTACAAAATAAAAATTATTTTTTTGTAATTTTGCACAATCTAATACTTTGTTAATTAGATCTATTGTTTCTTTTGGATTATCTGTTTTTAAAATATCCGGAACTTTTTTTATTCTTCTTTTGTATGCAGAATTAAATTCATTACGACTAACCTTTTTTGTAATGTACATTTGTACACCCATATTTTCTTGTGCAGCAACATTTAATATTGTACCAAGTTTTGACCAGCTACTTTTGTTTTGTCTTAATGATAATGTTGTCAAAAATTTTTTCTCCAGGGATGTAAGAAACTCTACTGATATGTTTTTTACAGGATAATCTTTTAACATAACTCCATTGTGTTTTATTTTTTTTATAATATCCCAGGCAAACCTACTGTCACGCAAAGTGTTTTCTTTAATTATATTTTTATCTCTCTTTGCAATTTGTATATTATCTTCTATTTGTGCAGCATCACTTAATACTGCATTTATAACTGTATAAATATTTGTATTTATTTTATTTATACACCTAACTCTTTTTTCATCAGCTTCTTGTTTTGTTTGTGCATATATTCTTTCAACAATTTTTTTTGCATTACTATCATAAACATCAAAGTAATATTTATTTGTATTTTTTTTGTTTAATCTTTTTGCTGGTGTATTATTTATATTTCTTACAATAAATTTATTCATATATGCTGATATATACTAATAAAATTAGTATAAAAAGCTATATTTTATGTTAGTTTTGTGCCTTTTTTGTGGATTTTTATGTAATCTAGGCCATGTTCTGCACAAAATGGAAAGTTATCAACTATAGCATCTGCTTCTTTTTCACATGGATCTGCACTACACATAATTAATTTTTTTGTTAATGTTGTCATAACTCTTAATACTTCTTTGTGATCCTCTTTTCTTAAATCAGATTTTTTTTCAAGGTCTGGTAAGTATTTACCTTTAAGTTTCATGTTTTTGTTATTTCTTTTAATTTTTTTAAGTTGTCGTTTTCTTCTTTTAGTTTTTTGTTTTCTCGTCTTAGCTTCATATTTTCTTCAATTTTTTGTTCATACAAATCTAAAATAATTTGATTGTCTTTCATTATTTCATCTTTTGATTTTTTCTTAACTGTTTCATTGTTTTTTGTACCCATGTTTTGCTAAATCCAATCTTTTCAACTAAATGTTTTTCTGCTTTTTTATTTAATTCTTCGCAAAAATCGTTATGTTTTTTTTTTAATTTTTCAATATAGCTGCTACCCTGGTTTTTTACCACGACAGGATAACAGCTGTATGTTTTTTAACCAAAATTAAAATCCACATCATCATCTTCATTGGATTGTTTTTTTGGTGCTGGTCTATTTTTTTTGAAACCAACAGATTTTGTGTATCCAGATTCAAAATCTGCAATAGAAACTTGCAATACAGACTTTGCATTTTTGTTCTGTGTTGCCCAAACATTAAGATGCACTTTTGTACCAGCTTTAAATGTAACATCTTCTTTAATAGTAAATCCGCTTTTATCTTTATCATCAACAAATGTAAGCGATTCACCGAGAGGATATTTTTTTCCAGCACCTATATGTCTGTCCAAAACTTCTTTTAATTCTTTACCTGGATAAAGATATAAATTAAATTCTGTCATTTAATTCCTTTCTTTTTTTCTTTCAATATCTGTACAATTTCTTTTTTTGCTTCCCTATTTAAGTCATCGTACCACTCACTAAAAGGTTTTTTTCGCTCCTCAACACCAGCATCATCGGAAGCTTTGTCAATCTCGGCAGAGAAATGCTGTACTTGTTCAGCAAGTGACATAGACTTCCAATTAGCTGGTAACGAAGAAGTATAAGAGCTTTTACTATCAGACTTATTCTTTTTAGTAGATACTTCTTCTTCTTCAGCTGTTGCTTCCTCCTCAGCTGAAAACTTATCTTCGTAAAAATCACCATGTAATCCAGCAAGTTTTAGTATAGCTCTACCAACTGCCCTTTTTTCTGCCATAGCCACAGGATATTTATTAAATGTGTTATGTGGTGATGATTCTCCGTAAGTAATTACTTTTTTCTTATCAGTTTGTGCTTCGCACTTAACAACTGCTATCCTTTTTTCTGTGTTAATTTCTATAATATCTAACTTGTCTATGTAAACTTTTGCCTGTCTACCTATTTCTTCAACATACTTATATTTTAATACCCATGTACCTTGACAATCCCAAACAGTATCTTTTTTATCAACATTAAATTTATATTTATCTAACAGCTCTAATAATTGTTGGTCTGGTTTTTTTGCCATTATTTTTGTAACTCCAATGTAATTTTGTTAATTAATTTTTTCTGCAATTTTGTATATTTTGGCTGTTTACTTGCCCTTTTTTTACAATCTAATTTAGTTTTTTCTTCCCTGTCCATGTTTAACCATTGTTGTTTTGTACAAATAATTTTTTTGTAACTTATAAAATTTATATCCATATGTTTTCAATCTCCTGTTTTTCTTGTGTAGTAAAACTGTTCCAGTAAAACCCATTACGAAAGTCTAGCTGCACAAACCTGGTTACATCTTTTTTTGTCTTTGCGTTTTGTAATAAATTTTGTCTAACCATCTGTGTTTTTCTTGCTGTTTCAACAAGCGCATCCAGATATTCTTTTCTTAATTCATCACAATTATCTTTTGTAAAAATAACATAACCAGGACCATCTTTTACATTGTTGCCTGTAACATAAACAATTATTGGCTCTTTGTTTGTTGCTTTCCAATAAAAAGATAACTGTAATAAATGATCATGCATCGGTTTTTTTGGCAAACTATTTGATGCAAATAACATCTGTTTAGTTTTTGCAGATTTACCATTACGCCTAAACCATATTGTTTTAAATTCTACTACATGTGTTTGTGTTTGTATGTCTGTCTTGCCTACAGTAACAATATCAATACCTGGATATTGCCATTCAACATTATCTTCTGATGTAAGATTTTTGTGTTTTTCAATGCCAAAATCTTTAAGGGCCTGTATAGATCTTCTTATAGCTATTGGTGTTCTTTTTGTAACTTCTGCATAATGTTCCAGGTCATCACCAGAAAACATAATTTTTTTTTCATCTAAATATTCATCAGCTGTAAGTATGGATTCTTCTATTGTTTTGTTTTCAAATAAATATGCACCTAATCCATGTGCATATATTGTAACTTCTTCTTCTGTTGTTGGATGTATAAAAGTTCTGTTTTTATCTCCTTGCACAGCATTACCACCAATCATGTTAGGTGATTTAGGTCTGCTGTTTCTATATTTACGATCATTCAAAACGTAATGCCATATCCAATGGTCCATAGGTTTTGTAAATTGTGCTGGTGAGCTATGTTCCAGGCCATATTTTAGGTAATATTCTGGTATTACGCTATCCATCTAAACCTAATAGCATCTTGCCCTAAATATCGTCAAATGTTTTTTATACTTGTGAAACTATTTGTATAATGCTAGTTGCATTTAGCTTATGAATCTAAAAGATTGGTCAAAACAAAATGGTATCAAAACATTGTACGATTTGGCTGTACATTTAGGTGTTGATGGTACGAAAAACCCAGCTAGATTAGTCCATACCTGGATAAAAGGTATATCTATTCCTAGTAAAAAAAATATGCAAAAAATCATGGAAGCTACTGATGGTCAAGTCACACCAAACGATTTCTATACCAAGTAAGATAAAAATAGGATCAACGGACATATTTGTCCGTCTTTATGATGGTCTTGTAAATGTTGCTAATGATGAGGGTAGTTATGATGAAACAAAACAAACAATATTAATTGACAAAGAAATTGCACAACGATGTAATTCTTACAGCGTTTTAGTTCTAATGCATGAACTATCTCATGTAATATACAATCAACATCTTTTAAAAGACGCAACAGAAGAAGTTGTTGTTAATGCTTTTAGCCATAGTTTTACTGCTGTTGTAAAAGAAAATCCGGATTTGTTAGAGTGGATAAATAGATGCGTGAAATAAATTTTACTGATGATGAAATAATAAAACTAAAACAATTAATTAATACATTACATCCAAAACCACAATCCAGGTATAAAATAATTAGTTTAAATCGTATTGTTACAGCTGTTTGTGCTGCACATAACATTACCCAGGATGAATTATTTAGTCCAGATAGAAGAGAAAAATATATTGCAGCTAGGACAGATTATTCTCATTTATCTTATAAATTTATAACAAAAAATAAAACAAGAATAGCAAGATATATTAAAAGAAAACATAACATAGTGATAACTAATTGTTTGAAAAAAACACCAACACATCACATGCACAAAATTATAAACATTTTATTTTAATGTTGTTAGATAAATGGAAATTACTTGGTGTTGTAATGAGTAATCGTAAAGTACAACCATCAGCTGAAAGAGTTATGTATGCTTTGTTAAATCGTGAAAATAGCAAGACAAAAGCTCTTTTTCCTAGCCATGAACGATTAGCTCTTGATATAAACATGCATGTTAGATCTGTTCGTAGAGGGTTACAGGATCTTATTGATGAAGAATATATTATTAAATTAAGTAAAGGTGGTCCAGGTGTTGCTACTAACTATAAAATTAATTACGATAAATTGACAAAGTTGTCCAAAACACAGGACAAGGATGTCCAAAATATAGGGCCAAAAAAGGCCGACCAATCCATTAATAAATCCATTAATGAATCCAGAATACAAAAATTAGTATCAAGGATTGCAATAGGTACAAATCCAAATGTAAAAGCGTATAAAGAGGGTAACAAATTAGCTTATAATGATCCTAAAAATGTTGCTCAAAGAATATTAAAAAAAACAAATAGTTTAGAACAATCCGAAGCATATTTAACAATGAAAAATAGTACAAACTGGGATGATAAAGTAAGAGCTGATGAATTTGCTAGACACCTTGGATGCTTAAAATAACAGTTGATGATATAGAAAAACTTTTTGAAGAAGCAGCTGTAACAGATCGTAGATTACCTGCACCATTTAAAAAACAAAGACTAACAATGCCCTGGCAAGAAACCAGGCAAGAAAAAATGTACAAATATTCTTATAATAATGTTGTATATTTTATTAGGCCAAACAGTTTAGATATTAGTCGGTGGTGGATTGCTAGTATAATTCTTGGTAGAATAGTTGAAGATCTAGAAGTTAAAAGAATAATTTGGTTAAAAGCTAAGAAATTTCCGTATGCTCAGATTGGGCGTTTTGTCGGTAAAGATAGGCGTAAAGTTAAGTCAATTTACCAGGATGAAATAATGTTTATTCGGTTATGGCTGCAACTAAACCAACACCACAAAAAAATAAGTGACATGATTGACAAAATTGTGCTAAAAAAATGATATAATAACGATATTAGTCGGATTTTTTTAATATATTATATTCTTTACAAACTAATAAAAATTTTTTTAAATATCTAGGTGGCTTTGTAGATCCATTCACCCAACGTGATATAATATTTCTGTCGTTTGTTGTTGCTGTATCCCATAGCAATTTACACAAATCGCCCTGGCTCATCTTGTTTTTATTTAAAAATGTTTTTAATTCGTTTGATTGCATAAAATAGATCTAATATATTATATTATAAAAAAATAAACCCCCTAAATAGAGGGTTTAATTATCGTAAGTAAAAGCTTATATTTTAAATTCATTTTTAAAAGATTTTATTGCAGCAGCTTTAGAAGTGCTGAAGTACAACCTGGTTTTGTCGTGCCAATGAAACCTTTTTCTAGCTTTAATTTGTACCTGGGCAGAAATCGCCCAGGATGATGTTTTTTTATGGCCTTTGTTGACAGTTCCAACTTCAACAGCTGTAAGTTTTTTTATCATTTTAATAATGGTAAAATAATAATTAACGCTATTAATTGAATTGAACAAACTATTAACATAACCCTTTGTTCACTATCTGCTTTCTTTATATCTTCAATAATAAGATCTATAAATTTAAGCATCTTTAGACCTCATAATATAAATGCCGTCTTTGTAATCAATTAATTCTAAAGTGTAGCCCAGCTCAACAATAATTTTTTTTACAGATTCAAAACCACAAGCTCCGTCAATGTCTGGAATTATATGTTGTTCTGTTGGTAACTTGCTAGAAGAAGAGTGAAAATCTTGGTATCTAGTTAAACCTTGAAATCCGTCTTTTTTTTCTTGGTCTAATGTTTCCTGGCTTGGCTTCCAATTTGGATTGTGAAATTTAAGACCGTAAAATTCTTTATCGAATTTAAGTAACTTGTCTTTGAATTTTCTTGCTATCCAATCGCCAAGTGATGTGCCTTGCATGTCATAGCCACCACCATTGCAAGCGGCGACCTTTTCGCCGTTTACTAATAATGAGCAAATATTATAGCCGTAAGTGTCTCGACCTCGGCTAATAGTCCATCTAAATTTTAAATTATATTTATCATTCATTTTAAATAAGCTCCTTGTCTAAAATGTTTTTTAGCGACCTTGATCGTAAAATCTTCGGTCCAATCTGCAGGATAATTTACACCTGCAGCTTTAGGTAATTTTTTACCATCTATAAAAACTCTACGACCTAAAAAAGAAACTAAACCACTAATTTTATGGCCGTAAACATTTATAATTGTTATAGTCATAATATACCCCCTGTATAATATAAAATATTATATATACTAAAATATTATATAAACAAAATAAAATATGACAGGTAGACCAAAAAAAAAGATACAATGCCAGGCCAGGCGCAAATATGATGGTCAACAGTGCCAGGCAAAAGGAATATTGACAAAAAAAGGAAGTTATATTTGCCGATTGCATGGAGGAAAAAGCACAGGGCCAAAAACAATAAATGGCAAAATAAAAAGTTTGATGAAGTTAAAACAATTTAAGGATAAAACATATGAAGAAATCGCAGAATATATTAAAAAAAATACACGAACAACTACAGCTGGGCCATTCATTGACGAGCATTTGTAGAGCAAAAGATATGCCAAATGTTAGCACTGTTTACGCCTGGATGAATGAAGATCCGGATTTAAAAAAATTAATATTAGAAAATAGAAGAATTGGCGCTATGACCTGGCTTGATAAAATGCAAGATCTATTAGAATCTGATGTTGAGCCACAACAGGTCCAATGGGCCAGGGAAAAGTTACATCATGCCAGGTGGATGGCTTCAAAGCTGGTCAGTGTATTCAATGACAAGATTGTCAATGAGAATATAGGAGAGCCACAAATAAAAATAGTGTGGGATGATGGCTATTCGGAGCATAAAGCCGATGACCTCGCACACACGTTAAGAAGTACGGACAAGGTTGACGATACAAAACATAACAAACCGAATGACAAAAGCAAAATAAATTAATAAATATTTGTATGTTTGTACTGTCCTGGTAACAGTACAATATTATAAATAGGATTATTAATACTAATTTTTGTATATATGTTTTGCGTGTAGCAACCATTTTGTAGTGCCAGGATTGTATATTATGATGGGAGAAAAAGATACTCACGAACACATAGCCATGATTATGTGCGATGAAAAAACTAACAAAGTTATTATAGAAATAGATCGTTTTGATAACAAAGAGGATGCATTGAGTTTTGCAAAATTTATAGTGGCTGCACTTGATTTAAAGTTGGTAGGCCCAAAAAGTATTGGAGAAACAGAACATTGAAGATTATAAAAATACCATATACGCCTAGACCACAACAGCGTATGCTACATGAAAAGCTGTCAAAATACCGATTTTCAGTAATCGTAATGCACAGAAGAGCAGGTAAAACTGTCTGGGCCATCAATCATCTTATAAAACTTGCCTTAACAAGTGGTAAAAAGAACTTTAGAGGTGCTTTTTTTAGCCCTACAAGGGTACAAAGTAAGTTAATAGGGTGGGATTACCTAAAAGAGTTTTCTAGGGTAATACCAGGCATGAAATACAACGAAACAGAATTACGAGCAGACTTTCCCAATGGTGCAAGAATAACCTTGTTTGGAGCAGAAAATCCAGATGCCAGTCGTGGACAATTTTTTGACCAGGTTGTTTGTGATGAATATGCACAGATGGATGCAAGAATGTTTGCAGAAATCATAAGACCAGCGATTGCAGATCGTCTTGGATCATGTACGTTTATTGGTACACCAGCTGGTATGGGAAATAATTTTTATGATTTGTTTGAAGAAGCAAAATCATTACCAGATTGGTATACTTGTGTATTTAAAGCAAGTGAAACAGGATTAGTAGCACCAGAAGAACTAGAATCAGCTAGAAAACTGATGACAGAGGATCAGTATGCACAAGAATTTGAGTGTTCTTGGACAGCAAATATATCTGGATCTATCTACGGAAAAATAATACAAAAAATGGAAGATGATAATCAAATATCAAACTTTCCATATGATCCTGGATACCCTGTTGATTGCTATTTTGATCTTGGCATAAGTGATAAAACTGTAATTTTGTTTACACAACAGATTGGTCGTGCCTTAATTGTCATAAATTGTTACGCAGATAGCAATAAAAGTCTTGACTACTACGCCAACTTTATACGAAAAACAGATTATAATATCCGTAATTATGTCTTTCCACATGATATAGAACAAAGAGAGCTTTCTACAGGACATAGTAGAAAAGAATACGCTTATTCTATGGGTATGTCGCCAATAAAAGTTTGTCCAAAATTGTCACTAGAAGATGGTATACATGCTGGTCAAATATTACTGGCAAAAACTTATATTGATAGACAAAAGTGTAAAGAATTTTTAGACGCTATGAAATGGTATCATAGAAAATGGATAGATAAATCAAGAATTTTCTCCAAACCTGTGCATGATCACAGTAGTCATTATGCTGACGCTTGGAGAACTTGCGCAGTTGCAATACAAGAACTAGATTTTAATGAAAATAAAAAGCTAAATAAGTTTGCAATAGGCACAAACTATAACCCACTGGGAGAAAGGATGTAATATGGGATTTTTAAGACCGAAAGCACCAGTAATGCCTGTCTTACCAGCTGCTCCAAAGCCACCTGTTGCTATAACAGAGGATTTACCAGCTGATACAAAAAAAGACATTATAGATAAAATTAAAAAAAAATCTTCTGGGTATACTGATACTATTTTAACGAGTATGCAAGGTGACGAAACTGAAGCTGATACAAAAAAGAAAACTTTATTAGGAGCATAAATGGGAGCTAGTACAGGCAGAGGTAACGACAGATCTAACAATAATAATAACAACAACAATGTTAGTCCTGAAGTTAAAAAAGCAAAAAAAGTTGTAAAAGAAGCTCTAGGTATAACTGCTACGAGAGGTGGTTATATTGCAAGTAAAGCACAAAACCCTATTAGGTATGGTGGTGAAGCAAGTAAAATTACAAATGAATATTTAGTTTCTATTAATGAAGCAAAAAGGACAGGTGGTGGAGGTTACATGCTTACATCAAAAGGGTATGAAATAAAATATGGATCATATACTCCTGGTGCTGTTCAAGATCCAGGTGCTATGGGAACAGGTAATCCTGGTGGTGTAATGTCATCTGTGCCTATATCAAAAAAAATGTTAGAAGAACAAAATAGAATAAAGTCGATAGCATTGGCTGGTGCATCTGTAATAAATCCTACAGCTAGTATTGTAAATACACCACTTCGTATGGCTGCAAATACAGCTAGTGTTGATGCAAATAATCCACAAGCAGCTGTTGATGAGTATTCAAGAATGTTTAGTGCAAAACAAAGAGGTCAACCATTTACAAGCAATAGAAATAATTTAGGTATGTTAAATCTTACAAAAAATAACAAACAAAAAGATCAGTTAGGACAATAAATGAATATAAGCGAATTACAAAATCAATATTCACAGTTAAAAAACAAAAGACAAAACTGGGAAAGTCATTGGCAAGAAATAGCTGACTTTGTTTTACCAAGAAAAGCTGATGTAAATATTGACAGAACAGAGGGCGATAAAAGAACAAATAGAATATTTGATGGTACTGCCCTACATGCTTCTGAATTACTATCATCATCACTACATGGTATGCTTACAAATGCAGCTACTCCTTGGTTTAGTATGCGTTTTAAAGACGATAATCTTGCATTAGATGAAGAAAGTAGAGAGTGGTTAGAAGCAAGTACAAGACAAATGTATATTGCTCTTAACAGATCTAATTTTCAACAAGAAATACATGAGTTGTATGTAGATCTAGTAGTTTTTGGCACAGCATGTATGATGATCGAAGAAGATGATGAAAAACTTATAAGATTTTCTACAAGACACATAAAAGAAATATACATAGCAGAAAATGACAAAGGTTTTGTAGACACAATACATAGATCTTTTAAAATGTCTGCAAGATCTGCTGTTAAAAGATTTGGTGATGCAGTAGGTAAAAGAATTTTTGCTATAGCAGAAGAAAATCCTTACGATGAAATAGAATTACATCATTGTGTAAAACCAAATGACCAATTTAATCCGTACAAAATGGATAACAAATCAATGGCATTTGTATCAGTTTATTACGATAACGAAGATGGACACATAATCAGTATTTCTGGTTTTGAGGAGTTTCCATTTGTCATACCAAGATGGCTAAAGTCATCTGCTGAAAGCTGGGGTAGATCACCATCTATGATTGCTTTGCCAGATATAAAAATGCTTAACAGAATGGCAGAAACAACAATCAAAGCAGCACAAAAAATGGTAGATCCACCTTTGCTTGTACCAGATGATAGTTTTGTTTTACCTGTAAGAACACAGCCAGGGGGTTTAAATTATTACAGATCTGGCAGTAGAGATAGAATCGAGCCATTAAACATAGGTGCAAATACACCTGTTGGTATAAATTTAGAAGAACAAAGAAGAGGTGCTATACGCCAGGCATATTATGTCGATCAGTTTCTCATGCAACAAGATGTGCGTATGACAGCAACAGAAGTTATGCAACGTAATGAAGAAAAAATGCGTTTGTTAGCTCCTGTTTTGGGTAGGATGCAATCTGAAATGCTACAACCACTTATAACAAGATGTTTCAATATATTACTGCGTAAAAAAATGTTACCTGTACCACCAGAAAGTCTACAAGGACAAACAATAGACATAGAATATGTTTCTCCATTAGCTAGATCACAAAGAACAGGTGAAATACAAGCTATTTTACGATCATTAGAAATTATTGCACCACTTGGTCAATCAATGCCTGTTATGGATTACATTGATTCAGATAAACTTGTACAACATATAACTGATATTTTAGGTGTGCCTAAAAAAGTTTTACGTTCTGGACAAGAAGTGGAACAAATTAGAGCAGAAAAAGCACAAGCGATGCAAGAACAAGCTGAAATACAACAAGCACAGCAACTTGCAGAAGCTGGAGGTAAGGCAGCACCTTTGTTAAAAGCATTAAATGAGTAAAAAACAAGAAGATATAATAAAAGAAATCAAACAAGCATATATGATAACCTTTTCCTCTAAAGAGGGTAAGATTGTATTAGAGGATTTAGAAAAAAGAACTGGTGTACACAACACTACTTTTGACAAAGATCCTTATGTCAGTGCTAATTTAGAGGGTATGAGAGCTGTAACTTTATTTATTAAACAAATGTTAGAGGAGAAAAAATGACAGAAGAACAGGCAACTGTTGTAGATCAACAGTCTGAACAAACTGCAACAGAAACTCAAACTGATACACAACCACAAAGTTTTGTATCAAGTTTACCAGAAGATTTACAAGGTGAAGCATCCTTACAAAGTTTCCAGGATGTAGGACAACTTGCAAAAAGCTATGTACATTCACAAAGAATGATTGGCCAAGAAAAAATTGCTATACCAGGTAAAAATGCAACAGAAGAAGATTGGAAACAAGTTTATCAAAAACTTGGTGTGCCAGAATCTGCTGATAAGTATGATGTAAAATATACTGTGCAAGAGGGTGCAAGTGATCAACCTGTAAAAGATTTTTTAGGTCATGCACATAAGATGGGTTTATTACCACATCAAGCACAAGGTATTTTAGATTATTATACGCAACTAGAAACAACTGGTAGAGAAGAAATAAATAAACAAAATGCATTGAGCTTACAAAACTCACAAGAACAATTAAGAAAAGATTTTGGTTTAGCTTACGACAAAGAAGTTGGTAAAGCTAACACAATGTTTAATAAATTTTTTCAAAATGAATTAAAAGATGTTACTCTTGCAGATGGAAGTAATATTTTAAATCATCCAGGTTTTGTAAAATCATTGGCAAAACTATCAAATAGTTTTACAGAAGATAATATTAGTGGTGGACAAGATGAGGGTGGTGCTATGACACCAGATCAAGCAGAAAAAGAAATAAATAAAATTCTTGCTGATCCAAATGGGCCATACTGGAACAAAAAACATCCAAATCACGAATCTGCTGTTAAAGAGGTTTTTCAACTTCAGAATATGAAGTTGGGAATAGAATCCGAATAAGCTTCACGCCTCGGTTGACAATCTGAAAGAAGATAGACTATCAGTCTTTAAATGAAGATAGATCCCTCATGTGAGGACAAATCAATCAAGCATTAACAAAACTTAACTTATAGGAGATTAGTATGTCTAATCAAATTACTACAGCATTTGTAGAACAGTATAGTCGTAATGTGACTATGCTTTCTCAACAAATGGGATCAAAGTTGAGGGATACAGTTGACCAGGAGTCTATTGTTGGAAAAAATGCTTTCTTTGAACAAATCGGTGTAACCGCTGCTCAAAAGAAACTATCCAGACATTCGGATACTCCACAACTTGATACACCTCACGACAGGCGTAGAGTAAGTATGGATGACTATGAGTGGGCTGATTTAATTGACGATGTTGATAAAATCCGTATGCTTATTGATCCAACAAGCTCTTATGCAAAAGCAGCAGCAGCTGCTATGGGTAGAAGTATGGATGATGTAATTATTACAGCATTTAATGCATCTGCTGACACAGGGGTTACAGGTGGTACATCTGTAGCGTTACCAAGCTCATCTAAATTTGCTACGTCAAACCAATCAGATGGTTTAACTTTAGCTAAATTAAGAAGTGCAAAGAAATTTTTTGACACAAATGATGTTGATCCATCTTTACAGAGATACATCGTATGTGGCGCACAACAAATTTCTGATTTGTTAGGTGACAGCACAGTTACTTCTGCTGACTTCAACACTGTACGAGCTTTAGTACAAGGCGAAATTGATACTTTCCTTGGTTTTAAATTTGTAACATCAAACAGATTACCTTTTGATGCATCAAATACTGATGATAGATTATGTTTTGCTTACACTGAAGATGCAATTAAACTTGCTATTGGTAAAGATGTTCAAGCTAAAATTAGCGAAAGAGCAGATAAATCTTATAGTACGCAAGTTTATTACTGCATGAGCATTGGTGCAACTCGTATGGAAGAAAAAAAGGTATTCCAAATACCTTGTAACGAGTAATAGGAGATAGAAAATGGCAAGTGTAAAAGGCGTAAATATTACAAATCTTGATTCTACTCCTAGCGTAAAAGCAAGTAGCGAACAAGTAGGTGGCAAAATCAGAGTGTTTCACGACACTTTTGAAGCGTCATCTTTAGCTAGTGGTAGTGATATTACTATGGCAAGACTTCCAGCTTTTGCAACAATACATGATGTTGTTGTAAAGTGTGATGCTTTAGGTGGATCTGTAACTTTAAAAGTTGGAGATTCTGGTGATGACGATAGATATATCGGTGTTACAGGCACATGGAATGTTGCTGGACAGAGTCAAAGCATGTTAGCTGGATCGTCAACAGGCGCACCAGTGGCTGCTATGACTGGTATAGCTCATAGAACTACTGCAACAACTGATATATTAATCACAACTGGTGGTGCTAGTGCAACTGGTACTATCGCAATGTGGGTATATTATTCAGTAGAATAATTAACATAGGGGGGTTTTTACCCCCCTATTTAACAGGAGAAAAATTATGAAAAAAAAAGGATTATATTACAACATAAACCAACGTAAGAAAAAAGGTATATCAAGACCAAAGAGCAAATCAACAATCACACCAAAAGCATATGCAAATATGAAAGCTGGTTTTCCTAAAAAGAAAAAGAGAGGTTAATTATGCCAGGAAAAATGATGAAAAAGAAAATGATGAAAAAAGGTGATTTAAACAAAGATGGCAAAATGAGTAGCTACGAAAAGAAAAGATCGGCAGCTATTCAGAAAGCTATGAAAAAAAGAAAAAAATAATGACTCTTACAAAAAGACAAGAAGCAACACTAAAAAAACATAAAAAACATCACACAGCAAAACATATGTCTGCTATGAAAAAAGCTATGGGTAGAAAAAAAAATCCCTTAACTTTCACAAAAGCACATAAGTTAGCTATGAAAAAAGTTGGTAGGTAAAATGTGGTTGCAAAAAA
>TARA_R100000700_G_scaffold4153_4_pt1 | contig 15577 bp, 10 predicted proteins | sample TARA_R100000700 | Tara Oceans TARA_R100000700 (sample SAMEA2622810) | marine metagenome | biome: marine biome (ENVO:00000447); feature: marine epipelagic mixed layer (ENVO:xxxxxxxxx); material: "saline water (ENVO:00002010), including plankton (ENVO:xxxxxxxx)" | depth 120 m | reverse complement strand
CGGAGACCCGTTTCGGCGACTGACCGATTTACGGCGACATGGATTTCGTTGTCGAAAGCGTCGTCTAAACGTACATCTTTCGGATTGACCCTGACCTCTACTATCTCGGTACCGTATCCGCTGCCTTGGCCTTGGGGTTGGTTCGAAAAGAAAACTTCTCGGGTGTTCTCTCTTGAAATAAATCTTCCGGTTCGCCGGATTTCGTTGGCGGCTTCGGGCGTCGTCCGGTGGTACAGCGTGATTGTTCCATCTGGATTTAGTTTTGGTGTGCTTCCTCCAAGATCTGCGAGGTGATCTGCGGTATCAGCCGCTCGGGGCGCTTCAGGTGCGGCTGCTTCGCGTGCCTGCACTTCTTCGAGTGCTTCGATTAGCCAGTCGGCACCCGAAGGACCGGTGTAGGGTTTAAAGGGTCGTCGTGCCGCCTCTTCTGCGCGTTGTGCTTCCTCTCTTGCGTGGAAGGCTGCGGACTCTTTTCTTGATCTGACTTCAGCTTCTCGCGCTTGCTCTATCGCGGTACGCAGTTGCGCTTCTCTTTCAGGAGAGATCTCACGCTCGGCTGCAAGTTGGATGTACTTACCACTGCTGGGCTCAACTCCGACAAGCCGCCCTTCGTAGTCAATCGGGGGAAACTTAACCGCACCACGCATAAGAGTTTGACCTATTTTTGCCGCATGACCACGAAAATCAACGCCGTCGAAACCTTGTCTTGAGAGAAAAATGTTCATGGGGTGGACGTGCTGCCACTTTTCCCAATCTGCCATAGCGTCGACAATCTTGAGGGGACCAAATTGGAGGTCGGACGCTGCTAGATAGATCGGGTCGGGGCCTATTATATTGCCTGCTCGACGCGCTCGACGCGAGTAGTCTTTTAGACTTTTTACCGTGGCATCTCGGAGTCTATCGGTCACCTCGGAGTATTTTTGCGCGTCGATATTAAATTCTTTGAGCAGATTGGTATCTCGGATACGAGTCTTCGCGTCTCCTCGTCGAGTGTGGCCTGCGGCAAATGTTTGTCTGCGCAGTGCTTCGATTACTTCGTCACGTCGATTAGGAGGCACATTCGCGAGATCTTCCGCAACACGAAAAATCACCTTTGCGTCAGACGCAAATTGAGGAGCCGAGTTTGAAGCGCTAAAACCCTGCGGACCGTATTGGCTTATTATAAGCGGCTGACGCGGAGGTTTAATCGGTGTGATTCGCTCGGAGTTGGGGTTGAGATTCCCGACTTTTACAGCTTCATCAGAGAAAGCGTATTGACCGCTTACACCAGAGCCGCTGTCACGACCTGTGGTCATCTGCGGATAGCCACCACTAGGGGAATGAGTAAGCTCGGTGAACTCGTCTCCTCGACCTATTCGATACCAAGATCCTTCTACAGGGTCTTGTCTTTGAAAGACAGGAAGCGCATCTTTGATGCTTCCGTACTGTGCTGCCCCAAACTCGTCACCAAGAGCCGATAACCCGAGACCCCCGATCGCCACCGCAGCCGCAGGACCAGCGACCTCTTCGGGGCTGATCTTCTCTTTCAAATAGTCGTAACCTTTGCCCAGGTACTCGGACCCAATCTCTACGATGTCTGCGGCCCCGTAAGGGTTGATACCTAGCGGGTCGACTGCGATCACCGCAGCAGATTTGGCGAGAGACTTTGCGGCGGCCTTGGGCCCGCGCAGGATGTCCGTAGTCTTCTGCTTGAGTTCCTCTTCTTCTGCTTTAGCTGCAGCCTCTTCCTCTTCTTGCGCTTTTTTACGGGCTTCAATGAGAGGATCAGCCTTTGCAGGCTTGTCCATCATCTGGTACCAGAGTTGCTCGTCTGTAGGCATCAGGCTTCTCCGCGAATCGGTGCTCCACCACCAGCGGCTAACGCTTCCTCTGGAGCCGCTTCGGGACTACCGCCTTCTTCTGTCATCAACGCCATAATCTCCGGCGGGATGCCTGCGGCTCCTTCTGCGGGCGGTCCGCCTTTTGCGGCGGCCCCACCTAATGCCTGTTGTTGCGCTGCCATTGTTTCGATTTGCGCTTTCATTGCGGCGTCTTGTGGAGGTAAGAGAATGCTCGGGGGAAGACCCATACTTTGTAAGACTTCTTCCGTAAGCTTTCTTACATCGACATCTGGGTTCTGAATCAGGAATGGAATCAACGAAACCATTGTCTCTGAAACAACACTTGGGTTCTTTCTGATGGGGTTGTATCCGACCATCTTGAATGCCATATCGACATCTTGAAGTGTCTGGAAGTTAATCGATTCCCAACGATCCGTACCAGAGATGCGGATCAGCTTCTCATCCTTCATGTATTTTCTACATAGGTAGAATGCTTTCGAGGCAACGTCTTCGAGTGCTGTGTTCAGGTGACCCTCTCGCGTAGCGAGTCGGGTACGCATTTGTGCGTCGATAATAGCCATTTCTGTAGCGGTACGAGCACCTGTTACCTGACCGCGTGCAGCCTCTGCGAGCGCAGAGATGAAGGCAGCGTCGTCTTCTTGACGCGCGGTAAACTCTTTTACACCGACAGGGTTCTGCGGCATCGGCATCTCATAGAATAGAGTACCGAGAGTGCGGAGAGCTTCGCTGTTCTCGGGGTTGATTCCCACGAAAGCACCTGTGGAAGCTTCTACCGCTTTGTTCAAATCTTCTTCGCTGATTCGACCCGAATCGTACAAGATCCTCGGAATCATAAGATAAACAATCTGCTTCATATGCGTGAGCAGGTCGTTAACAGTTTCCTGTTGGTTCAAGATAAGCTGAACTTCAGACAGACCCAAACAATCAACACCAGACTGGTTCAGGCTAAACATGGAGTATGGGATGTACTCCAGTTCTTCCTCGAACACAACGGTGTCAATAGACCGCACATAGTGTTGAACTTTGTTGACTTCTCGGTTGTAGTATTCGTAGACTGTCACCCACTGAAAGGCGTCTCGGATGGAGTCTGCGTCAGAGCGGGAGCGTCCGCCGAGCATCCAACGCGGGTATCGGTCAGGCTGCACTTCGTTGATGTTAGGCGCGCTATACTGCCCCGACTCAACACGCTTTCTAAACTCGGAATAAGGGACAACTGTAGCCTCAAGCCAGTAACGGATATCGTCTACGTCACGAACAGTGAGGTCGAAGAAGAGAGCCGAAGGGTCTACGATTTTGACCAACGGCATGTCTCGTCGAGTACTCCAGCCTGTTTTGAAGATTCCGCGCTTGCAAAGAACAGCGTCGATCAAGGCAGTCGCGGCTCGCCGCCTCAACTTGTTGGTGTCGAATATGTATTCGAGGAGCCCGTTGATCGCAGGCACCATGTCGAAGCTTTTAGGGTTGCGCGGGTTTGCGGCGACTTGCGGGTTCGGTCCCAGCAAAGCGCTGATTGCTGTGTCTGCAATTGCATAGATAAGGTTCTTACTGCAATACAGAGTCTCTTCGATGTTTGCGACACTACGACGTTGTTCGCGTGACCAGAACTCACCACGATAATAGCGTCGTGCTTTATCGAAGTTCTTCTTCTCGAACTCTTCGTAATACCGCTTATGCTGATCAATCAGCGCCGACAGTTTGGGTGCCATGGAACCTACTTCCTACGTGCTTTAGCTTTCTTTTCAGCTATAATTTCCTGCGACTCTTTAGTCTTCGGTGCTTTTAGAACAGCGGCCACTTGCTTTGACTTCTGGTAACTCTTTTGTGTAGGAGTATAAGCCATTCTACATCCAATCTCTCGGAAGAGGTTTGTAGGGGTTTTTCGCGTCGCGCTTTGCACGCTCGTTAAATCTGTCTATATCGGAGATCGTTAATCGCCCAGGCGTTCTCTCGAAGATCTCTTCGACGGCAGCGCTGGTAAATTTACGACGACTAAGTATATCAGCCGCCATAACTGCCGTGCGCGCCCTATCGAAGTGATGTGTGTCTCCGTCTATACCTGCGACGCGCTTCTTACGTTGCCCATCATAATTAAGTAATTGATGAAGAAGACCTTTGGACCGCAGCACGATTTCTTGTTGCCTTAGCATCTGGACTAACCGCGCTTCACCCTCCTGAACTCGCTTCGCAGTAGCGTACCAACCGGGGTGATTCCGGTTCGTCCACAGAAGCTTCTTGCACCCGTTGTCTTTTAGCAGCGCGATACATGCAGTAGCGTTGGATTCTACAGCGACCATGGCACCATTGTAACGTCTCTGCACACGCATAAGTCTGCGCGCGAATCTATCGGGCGGCTCACGGTCTTCCCAGAATGCAACCTCTTTGCGTTCGACAGCATCCCATACGGTAAGCGCACTCTTATCGCCCGAACCACCAAAACCTGCGGGGTCAGCCGTGATCAAGTAACGAGCACCTACAATGGGAGGCTCAATTTCCCTGCAACCAGACGCGCTAATTTCGGGGTCATTGATTGCGCGAGAAAGCAGCGGCTTAAGGATTTCGCCGGGCATGACGGGGGCGAATGAGCCCAACCAACCGTCATAAGGATCAGACGGATACTTGGAAGAAAAGAGTCTTGCGTCACCCACAAACTCAGTTTCCAGACCCATACGCCTAAAAGCCAGACTCCCTAAACCCATTCCTTGGTGACGCGTCAGATAAGATTTCTCTTCTTCTGTCGGGATAAACCCATGCGGATTGACCTGACACGACTCATCCCTCCACCAATCAAGGAAAAGTGGATGAAATCTACCCTTACCCTCAAGGGCGGATTGCCACATGAGTTCGTGGTGTGAACCGGCACGACCGGGAGTAGATTCAAGTATAACACGAGCGTTGGGTCTTTTGTTCAGTGTCGGAAAGATATTGATCGCTGCCTTGCGCTGCCATTGGGCCTCACCAAATTCTGTAATGATGAGACGGTCAATTGAACGACCAATCGCAGGTGAGCGTCCGCCTGCGGTTAAGATTTTAATACCACCGCCGTGACAGAAATGTATCTGCGTCGTTCCCGCCTTACGTCCCCTTGCAAGGGGCATACGCACGTCTTCCGGTAGCTTATGGTAGGCGAATAGGATGCGCTCAAAGATGTCTTCAGCCGTGTCCTGACGCTCTGCAATGAGCAGTCCTTTGACACCGCTTAAGTACATACAGTCGCGTAAAAGAAGCATGACAGAGACTGTTGTAATCTTTGCCTGCCGAAACTTATTTACGAGCACCCACCTATGTTGCGCAGCAGTTCGAAGCAGCTTTTGCTGTGTCGGTGTAGGATTCAAGTACCCTGTAGATTCGTCTTCCCGCACGATTTGGCACATTGACACAAATGCTGTGGGGTTACTAAAAAGTGCTTGGATTTTACCCATGTGCATACCGGGAGCTTCGGCGAGGTTAGCTCCAGCAGGCAGCACTGCGGGACGTAGCTTTCGTGCAGTGTTCATGTTGCGATGGTATCATGCGGAAAGGGAAACGGCATGCCAAAGAAGTTTAAGAATTACGTTCAAACGAAGCTAACAAAAGAACAGCAGCGACGTGCTTCTGCTTGTATGAGCCGCTATGCCAGTCACGAATCGGACAAGAAAAAGCTTACGGCTAAGTGTCTTTCGATGGCACGCGATAATCGATTAACGGAAAACGGTACGTATAAAAAGAAAAAGTGATGTCGAAAGGTTGCGCGTTTTTTCTGTTTATGTAAATCTACGGATGCACCCATTAAACGGGTAGCCCGGTTGGGTCCGTATTGTCTTAGTGGGCAGGCTAAAAACGCATTTCTTCATTTACTTTTTTGTCGGGCGTTTATCTTGCCCAACATGGGATCTTAATCCATGGCGATTACAACCGAAGTCCTGAACACGACGTTCGCGGATTTGCGGGGGCCGTTGGTTAATTCGTTCATTCATAGTAACGAACTATTCGAGTCTATGATGTCGAAGGCCAAGATGCCGATGGAAGGTGGTTCGTACATCGAACGTACTTTCTCTGGCGGTGCTCCTGCGCGCGGCGTTGGTATTTACGTCGGGGATGAGCTTCTCAACATGACGCGTCGTCAAGAGATTCGACGCTACCAAGTTGAGCCTCACCGCCTCGTCGTCGCAATCAACATTCCCAAGAAGGAACTGCTGTTCAACAGCGGTAAGCTTGCGATTATTCGTCTTATCGAGGAATATCCGCAGACTGTTATGGAAGGCGTCAAAGCTGACCTCAACAAGTTCTTGCTTACTGGTGTGAGTCGCGGTCTCGTCTTCCAAACGGCTGAACTCGAAGGTCTACTGTGTCTTAACGGTGACCATACAACGGGTATCGGTCAAGGTGTGGCGAACGGTCTTCTTGATTTTGCTACGCCTGCTACTCAAGTTGAGCCTGTGCAAAGTGTTGCGAAGTCTTCGACTTACTTCCACTACAACCAATACGACGACATTAGCTCCTGGGCTGCTGAAGGACTCCTTACGCTGCGTTCGCAGTACCGTAAGTGTGCTCACTTCGCTGGTGGTCCTGGGAAGGGGCCAGACCTTGTGATTATGGATGATGCTACTTATTCGAACTTCGAAGAAAGTCGCCTCAACCTTGTCCGGGTGAAGGTTGTTGAAGATAAGACTGAAAAGACCAATATGCTTGGTCTCGACCTTGGTGTCGCAAAGGTCTACTCTTCCTTCGACCTTGACTTGGCAGACTTCACAGGTGTTGCCGCTGATGGTGTCAGCTACTTCCTGAATACCGATTTCATCGAGTTTCCGATTGCAGAAGCTCCGAAAATCTCGGACTTCCAGGAACGCGTTGGCGATCAGGATGTTGTGACTGCTCTTTTCTCGATGCAGGGTAACCTCATCTGCACCAAGCTTCCGGCCCAGGGCGTTGTCTCTGGCGGCTCGGTATAGGAGTAAATCATGGCATACGGAAACCAAGTCAAGACTGACGCACTGTCTACGGTCTACTCTAACGAACAGTATCCTCTGGGTACTATTTATGTTGAGTCGGCAGATGAAGTTGCGGCAAACGGGTCTGGTGTTTCGACTACGACTACATTCTCTCTATTGAAGGGAGATCGGACGTGGGTGTTCATCAAGGCGTTCGCTTCGATTAGCGCAGGTGATCTTGTGAAAATCCAAGCGGCTGACACACCATTTGTCGGTAACCGCGATAATAGCGACGAAGGTCAACGTTGGAAGATGCTCGGTGTCGCAGATCATGCGATTGCGGCAAATGAGTATGGTTGGGTTATCAAGCAAGGTGCTTGTGTCGCTCAAGCTGAAACCGGCGTTGCTGCGTTCGATCTACTTGCCTCGGATGGAAACACCACGCCAGGTGAAGTCGATACGATTACTGCAGGTACGACCGGTGACAAGATCATTGGTTATGCGCTGGAGGCTGAAGGGGCTACCTTTGCAGGCTTTGCGCAAGCGATGATCAGCATCCCGTAGATAGCTTCAACACTATCTGCGTGCTACACTGGGCATCGGGGGATTCGTCTCTCGGTGCCCAGTTTCGTTTTGGAGTCTTAAATGAACACCAGTCTCGGCGCATTACGTGAACGGCTTTTAAACTTTCGTGCTTGGGACAGTTCAGGAGAAACTTTCAACAATCGTATTCGGGAAGCAATGAATACGGCGCTTGATCGCTTGGCTGGTGACGTACCTGAAGCTTTAATCCCAGACGAAGAACATATTGTACTTCTACCAGACGTGGTCTCTACTGACTCAACTGTGTCAGCTTATTTAAGAACTACGGTTGACAGTCTGGTTTTGCGGTTCACTGATACGTCGAATGCGACGCTTGGGACAAGTGCTGCTACAGCTTGGAGACCCACGGTCACTGGTCTGTGGGACGGTATCATGCACATTGAGGTCAAAGACCCTGATGGTACGTGGCATCGCCGTCAGAGTCGTGAGTGGTGGGTAGACGCGAATGAATACTATGTAACGATTGATCGTCCTTGGAGAAACGCCACAGACACATCAATGGAGTTTCGTATTCATCAACCGGAGTTTTTCGTTGATGATGATGTGATGGAAGTTCTGGAGCCTGCGCGTATCTGGGATGGTTCTCGTCAGCAGGTGTGGGCAATTGATACTGCCGGTGCTTCCAGACAAGACATGGTGGATTTTCAAGGCAACTCAAAGGGACGACCTTTTCGATTCTGGCGGGGGCGTCATTTCCAAATGCCGACGCCGCGACATAGGCCCCTTGCGACATTGGATGACAAGACTCCCTGGGTTGGACCGGAACAGATTGGTATTTTTCAGTTCTGTTACACGATTGTGTGGGGACGAAAAGACCCGGAATGGCAGGTTGCTCCGGGCGGTGTAACTGACCCACAATGGGAGAGCGCACCTTCACCAGTCAGTGAATTGATTCAAGTAATGAATCCGCAGTTGATCGAGCGTACAGTCGTACAAAATGGCGAAGCTACTGTATTGGTAGAGGGACCTGAAGGTCTTGAAAAGACGACAACAACAGGACCCACGAAGAAAACAGTAGTCGTTAAGCAGGGAGGCGGATCTCCTGTCTTACGCGCAGAAAACATCGACTTTATGACAGGGTTTGACGTTGCTGCGTCAACACGCGAGAGTCGTTCTGGGTTTCGGATTCGGTTTTATGTAGCACGTCAATCGTATGAACTGGGTCAACCTACTCCTGGAGCCGCAGATAATATCGTTGAAGATGCAGGAATCTTTTACTTCCTCGCAGAAGTAGACCCCGCGACAGTGACTCCGACAGCGACGTTCACATGGACAGGGTCTGTTACTCCTGACTTCTACCGACCTCTCAAGCACAGTACTGGGTACTACGCACATAAAGTTTATCCGCATCAAGATGCGAGATATGAGCTTGATTTTCGAGTGCTGCGTCTGCCGCGTAAGTTTATTCATGACAGTGACACTGCACCGATTCAGCGAGATGCTGTCCCTGCTTTGATCGAATTGAGTTTATACTATATGTGCTTGCTGGATGGAGTAGACCAGACAGGGGCTCAAGCACACCTCAATAGGTTTCAAGAACTCGCACGTAGGTATCGTGCGCGCTATGCAAACACGGGTCATGTTGTCGAGCCGGTACCGTTAGGTGGGTACTACGCCCGAGTTCAATATGGCACATTTAAGACTTCTAGTTAGCTCAAGGAGAGCACACATGGCAGCGACCAGCAAAGGTCAGGTTGTATTCGACCGCCCAGATTTGGGCGATGGTTTTCAGCGTTATGCGACAAGTACAGGTTTATACGAAGAGGCGCAGGTTTTGAGTATTACTGGGCCTGAAGATCACCCCGAACGTTGGACCGCAACAGTAATGACGCGGAACGGTATCGAATTCATTTCAAGCAGCGTTGACTTCCGAACCAAGTACGATTGGGTTCCTGTGTCTTGGAGTTGGGACGAGATCAATAAGGTCTGGTTCAACGGGCAGGATGAAGAAGAAGCTGTATCTCTCGAAGAACTTACGATTCCGCAACCCAAGTTGGCCGAGAAGTATATGTCTTGGCGTGCCCGCGTTTATCGTGAGCACCCCGAGTTGCGCGGAAATACAGCTTCGGGGCAGCTTCTGTCGAGTGTGTGGAAATCTCGCGAAGTAGAAGCTGTTTCCGCAAAGTAGGTCACCATGGCCGGTCCAACCAAGCAAAGTACACTTAAGCTGATTGTACCGGCTGGTGAAGCGCAGGTACAGTACTCGGCGTCTTCTCTTGCTTTCAAGGTTCAAAACCTTGAGGTAACGAATGAGGGGACGCTGCGTTCTGTGCTTGGTCCTACATTGTTTGAGCCGCCTAGAGGCACCAGGCTTATCAATGATGCAGAGTCCACTTATGTGACTGGGTTCACTGATACGCCTCACGGTGTCTTTCATGCGAACTTAAACGGTGGTCAAGTCAGCATGCTTATTGTCCGTTCCGGGGGGGCGCTTTACAGGCATGCAGGGTGGTACCGGGCGTGGGAGCAGATTGATTCTGGGTTATCGTCGGAAGAACGGCCTTCGTACCCAGATCAATTTGCCGTCTTAAACGACTTAATCATTTGGACAAACGGCCTCGATCAAGCGCGTATTATCGCGAGTGATGGATCTTCGAGTCTGCTTGGATTTAGCCAGACACCATCGTCTCCTGGTATTTCAAGTCCGTTTTCAAAACGCGACTTCATGCTCAACGACGACACGGTTGGACCTAATCACTTTGGGTACAACTGGTTGGGTCGGATCGGCACGTTGAGCGAAGCTTTAAACGGAAGTCGAGGCAGTGTCGCTGCGGGTGCGTGGTACTACTACATCGTTCTCGAAGATAGCTTCGGTAATCTGTCAGCCCACTCTCCGCCGAGTGTGCCTGCAACGATGTCATCGGTTGATGCGTCACCTTATAACCCGCGAACTAGTTGGAATGATGCGATCACAGGGACTACCTCGGCGAAGGTAATGCTCACGACAGACGCAACGCTGGATGACTTGCTGCGTCAGTTCCTCGTAGCGTATCCTGCGTCAGGAGAGGTAGATAACTGCGTGGCTGTTCATATCTTCAGAACACCAGACGCACTAAACTCAAGTACGACACCGCGATTTGTTGCTCGGGTACCGAACTACCGAGACATTATCTACCCGGATAACTCTGCTGATTCAGATCTTGGTAGTGAGATGCCAGAGACGGTTCCTGTGCCTGTGTTTCGGACGATGTGTGCGCATCAGGGAAGCTTAATCATCGCAAACACTTTGGAGGAGCCTGGGATTGTTCGGCGCGCTGTACCAGGCTTGCCGGGTACTTTCTTGCGCCAAGAGTATATTTACCCCGACAGCGGGGGTGCTGAAGTGACGGGAGTGGTATCGCACGGCGGTCGACTCCTCGCGTTCACCGAGACAAGTACCTATGATATTTCAGACTTCCAGAATTCGATTCCGCTTGCACAAGGTATCGGGTGTGTCGCGCCTCGGTCTATTGCAGCGCTGTCTACGGGTGTTCTTGTCTGGCTTGCGCGTGATGGTTTCTATGCCATGGCGGGTACGGACATTACCGAAGTCAGTATACCGATCAGCAAAACAGTTCGTAGTTTCCTGAACCATGCACGCCTACGCATGGCTGTTGCGGCTATTGACACTAATAGTCGAGAGTATAGGTGCGCTGTACCTCCTGCGGGAGAGAGCGAGAACACGCTCATCTTGGCCTTTGATGGATCAAACTGGCGTAGGCAAAAGCTCGGGCTTCATTTCGCCGACGTTTGCCGCATGGATGATTGGCAGCAGTATCTTGTCGCTGTGGGGCGTGAGGCGTCCGAGAATGAGTTGGAGAAGTTGACCCCAGCAACAGCACGCGACGATGCGTCAGAACGTACTGAAGTCTTTGTGCTTGACCGCGAAACCGAGAACTACACACTACCGACGAGAGAGATTGTCTACCGATCAGGCTGGATGTACGCTGATGATGTGGGCTTGATGCCAGTTAATGTTCGGACAATGTATATCGGGTTGGTGGATGCTTGGGATGGCGAGTTTACGGTACGCTTCTACCGCAACGGTTCGTGGAGTGAGTTCGTTGAAATGACGAACGTAAAGGCTATCGGTGTTGATGACGGTTCCCGAGTAGTGCAGGATATTGCAGGTAACGCTGTTATAGGTACGGCGAAGACGCACGATCCTCGTCTGTCTTGGCGTCAGGTACCTGTGGGTATCGAGAACGCTAACTCCTGGGCGTTTGAAATTGAAGCAACGTATCCGACGCGTTTGCATCTTGCTTCGTTTGCCTTTGATATCAGCGTTGCCACATCCGGTAGTCCTCGGGGACGTATTCCTCGACGCTCTGACGTATAGAGGTTTCTATGTCTTATATCTTCCCAAAGCGACGACTGCGCGATGGTGATGTTCTTGATCCGACAGAATTAAACGAGGATGTTCTTCCCGCAGCGGAACTCTATTCAGGCAAGCTGAACGAACATAACTTCGAGGCAGGCTTGAACCCCACGACTGCGGCGGGCGGGACTACTGATCATACCGACGTTCTTGATCCGAAGATTTCAGGCGCGTACTGGAATGTCTACTACGCAGAGCAAGAAGCAACTCCGGCGTTTGGTACACCCGATAACTACAACAACCCATCGAGAGGTACGGCCCTAAATGAGTTTGTCATATCAAACAGCCGTGTGTGGCAACCTATCGACGATGCGACGCAGACGATCACGACCGGGTCTTCGACTCTTTGGGTCATCGGGCACGCGCAGTATGTATGGTTGGGGTTTAATCGGACGGGATTCCATGATTACGCAGATGGTGGAATCGGCGGAGAGCGTAGTCTCGATGCTGACGGCTGGGTTCTCACGGGCAGTACCGACTCTCCGTACTGCCCCAGCACACAGTGCCTACTTGCGTCTGTCCTCCCATGTAAACTTCAGTTTGCACTTCGCCTTGATGGTCAGGTTCTTCCTTGGACGATTACAGGGTTTGAGTTCGAAAACACAAAACTGATTAAAGCGTATCAGCCAGATAAAACAGGCCAAAGCGGTGCTGATTTGGCCTCGGGCGCAGATATTCTAACGGTACTTGGTGGTCCCGTGTTCGACGGTATCCCCAATGGAGGAGGGATTGCACCAGAAGTTTTTCCTGTGCGGTTAGGGACTATTCTCCCCGTAACGCCAGGGACGCATACGGTAGACATTGTAGTGCGGCGTCTCGACACAATGCAGATTCCGACAGAGTTTACTGCGCAGGCGGATAGACTTGATGTCGCCGCTGATAAAGAGATTATGTCGAATGCAGTGTATTCGGCGAAGAATCGGGTATGCGTCTTCAACAGACAACTGATGGTTGTGGACTTACCAACAAATGCGCAGGCAGCGACAACGTTTGACTCAATCTCGGTACCCGCGTTTGGTTCGGAAGAAGTTGTGTCGGCGCAAACATTGGGACAAGGTCGTATAGATGCTGTTCGTGCGAAGTTTAACGACATTGAGTCGGGGGCTTTATCTCGCGGCGCTTTAAACCATAAACAGCTTGCGTCGAAGGTGGGTCATCATGAGATGGTGACTATTGAGCCGGGCGCGACAAAGGTTTACCACACCTATTATCCAGGGTTTAACACAGATACTTTCACGACTTCAGCTTCGGGTTCAGGGTGGAGAGTGCTGCGGGATGATGCGTCCCCAGTACAAAAACTTCAAGTGACCAACATATCTTTGGATAAGAAGTGTGTGTTGATCGTTATGGGTAATGTCGAAGTCGTGCGGCTCTACGGTAATGGTACAGACGCGAATGGTAAGACACGCGTGTATAAGCACCCAAATGCTTTTGGTGCTTTGTGCTTCGGGTACATGGTGTCGGGAGGCACTGATCCTACCGATGTAAAGCAGGTAGGAATCTCCGAAGTCTACTTCAACGCAGATAAGTTTATGAGTGAATACGCGAAAGAGCTAGATGATGAGCGCCACGATATCGCACTGTTTCAAGTCTTTACGGTAGACGAGGCGGGTGCGGGTGCAGATTTTAATATTGGAACGACACTTGATCACATCGGCATCTACGGAAGTTCGATGTCTCCCATGAACGAGAATGCCGATAAAATCAGTGCCACGCTAACGGGTGCGGGACGAAGAGATTGGTCTGATCCGACTGGAGCGCCCAAGCTATCGGGCGCTGGGCCGACATCAGGCAATACTATCCGAGTAGTATATCGAAGGGGTAGTATCCAAGTAATTCAGCTTTACGAGGCGTAGTATGACTATCAACCCTTCGTTGATTTATCTCGATAATCAGACACTTGACACCGATAAGCACAATAAGAACGTGTACACAGACGCCAACGGTTTCGGAATCATGTCCGAGGCTAACGGCGGACTTAACAACACGAACTTAAGTACAACGTTCGAGGTCTCTGCCGAGCATGTTCAGCCCGAGCAAGTTGCGTTGGGACGCCTTGAGTCGATGCAACGTACCATCGATTGCTTCGATGACGCCTTCGCTCGCGCAGACAGCGAAAGCTACACACTCAACCAAGCAATAGCGCAGGCAGATACAGACGCCAAGCATTTATGGATACCGATTCCAGGCGCAGGACTCCGCTTCTATCAACCCTATAACGCTACGATGGCGCTGCTGCAATGGTCTATTTTCTTTGAAGCGTTTCGTGTCAATGCGACAGATACCAAGGATTTAGATTCAGCGACGACTGCTTACCATGAGATGGCGCTTGGGGTGCGCTACGATGATTCTCTGTTGAAGCATACTGTCAGGAAGATTGCGCCGTCGATGTGGCATACTTTTAGCGGAGACAGCAAGTCTGTTCCTGCCGAGAAGTATATGTTGCCTCCGGGCCGCGCGTGTGAGTACTGGGACCAGGCTCACATGGTCGATAATACCAGTGCAAATGGACGCATCACGAAGGGGTTCCATGACATGCAGTTATGCATTTATATGGAGCGTGTTCGGGCCGAATACTTTCTGCGTTACTTTAAGGTCCGCCGTAACGGAATTGCGCTAGACGGTACTGCAGGTACTGGTACTTCGAAAAGGTACCAGCAGTTTGGGGTACACCAACGCTGCACATTCGGTATCCGAAATGCGCGTGTGGTGTCTATTTTGTAGTAGACAAGATATACTTTTGAAGAGGTGAAATTATGGCACTACCCGCTGTTGCCATTGGCGTTGGTACAGGGCTGCTCGCAGCGGCACCGCACTTGGCTGAATACTTTAGTAAAGGCCAACAAGCGATGCGCAAAGATTTGGCTGCGCGCGTTGATTCCTGGAAGGCCGGTAACAAGATGGTCTCTGACGCTGAACGTCAGGACTGGATGAACACGCTTGTCCGCTCTCTTCCAAGGGATCATCAGTTTCAGCGTGTCGGTAGAACTACTTCGGGTGCTGATACAGCAGCGCTTGTAGGTCGTAGTAAAGACACGGATGAACTTCGCGCGAAGATGTTTGGTACTCTTATTGATAAGTATAAGCAAGATGCTTCGCAGCGCGAGAAGCAACTTAAGGCTGACATTAAGACGCAAGCGGCAGAGAATAAAGAGTTAGTTGCAGGTCTTACGGGTGCCGTAGAAAAGGGTGCTCTGTCTTCAAGTATTGCGCAAGGCGACATAGACATGTCTGTCTTTGATTCATTGGGTGAGGTGGACGACCCTGATGCGATGAAGGAAATACTACAATACGCCGCAATGATGGCTAAAGCGGGTGGTGCCTGATGTCCGGTATGTGGGGTCTTTGGACTAGTACGTTAACTCATTCAGCGCGTAAATCTTTGTCAACTGGCTCGGACGATCCAGAGATCAATGAAGAGTATCGCCGGATGTATGTGGCGCTTGTTAAAGCGATTTCTAGCTATGACAAAGGTGATCGCGCAAACAACATCAAGAAGCTTCAGATCCAGCAGAAGGACAAGGCAAGTCGTCGTAGTCTCTACGGTGATTTGAGAGAGACCAATGCCAAGACGAAACGAGAGTACATTAAGTACTTGAGTCGAGCGCGTTCAGGTCTACTGAAGCAACAAGAGGCGATCTCCAAAGCTGCCGCAGAAAACGTCGAGCCTATTGTCGCACCGATTCGTCGGACCGTGAATTCGATGGGTGGTGCGCGTGAGGGGTGGGGGCAGCTATTTGTGAAAGATAGCGCATTCGACAACACTTCCAAGATAGATCGTCTGGGTGATGCAGAGAAGGCAGCGGCTTGGGATCGTTTAATGGAAGTAAATGGTATCGGAGTACGTGTTATTTCTGAAAATAATTTGG
>TARA_R100000700_G_scaffold41281_1_pt1 | contig 15743 bp, 5 predicted proteins | sample TARA_R100000700 | Tara Oceans TARA_R100000700 (sample SAMEA2622810) | marine metagenome | biome: marine biome (ENVO:00000447); feature: marine epipelagic mixed layer (ENVO:xxxxxxxxx); material: "saline water (ENVO:00002010), including plankton (ENVO:xxxxxxxx)" | depth 120 m | reverse complement strand
CCTGCCTCCACCATAAATGCATCTTTTATTCCTGAACCTGCAAAGAAAGCATTCTGAGTGTAATTTCCAATTCTTGCCAAGGAAGTGTTTAAAAGCATAGCCTTTTTAAAGTTCTCATCTTTAATTTCATTCTTATTCATAGAATGAACTAAAGCTGGAGTATGAACATCAGTATAGGTTTGATTGCTTTCAGGTTTAGCAAAATCAAATATCTCATAAGCATCCAATATTACGCCAATATTTGGACCTAAAAAGTATGCTCCTTCTTGTTCAAAGGTAACATCCTTTAATTTTTTCATTTCATCTGGATTGTCTCTATCAGTAGTAAGCCATAAATACATAGCATTAGCTTCGTCATAAACTGCATCCGATGCTAAATTCATCAAGTCTAATCCTCCTGCCATAGTAGCAGCCCATATTGTAGCTCTCATCATTCCATATCTTATGGGCCTCCAAACTTCTTCAGATCTATAATCACCAGCCTTAATAGATATACCTGCTTCTTTAGCCCACCTTAGCATCATACCTCTCATATTAAACTTATAATGCTGGAACTGACCTACTCCCTGCTTGGCAGCAAAAGCTACAGCTGAATCATCACTATCAGCTCTTATAATTTTAGACTTTGCCCACTTAGCATATTCAAAATGCAAATCTAATACAGAGTTATAAGCTATTCTACCAGATGTATTTTCAATATAATTGTTTATCTTAGAATCAACTAAAGAGTTGTCACCTTTAAACTTCTCCAATAAATCAGCTCTAGTTACCTGATAACCTTCACCTTTTACATTCCTTATAGCCTCTACTTCAGCTTGAGATAACATTTTACGAGCAACATAATCATCACCAAGCTGTTTCATATTCTGAAAAGCTAAACCAAAAGCAATTTTAAAAGTACCAGATCTATTCCAATCTTCAACAATTCTATGAGCCCAAGAAGTTTTTGTTGCTATTTGGCTGACAGTTCTAGCTGCTTTAGCACTAACTTTTTCCTTACCTCTTATCTGCAACTCTCCATTCTGATCAACAAATAATTTACTATCAGTTAAATAAGCCTCATCTATAGCACCTCTTGTAGCAGTACTAACGTCAGCATCGGATTTAAATATAGCATCTAAGACTGTAGATTTTACACTTTTACCATCATGCCATTGAAGACCATACTTTTTAGATTGTCTTTCAAACATATCTTTGTTTGCACTAGCATTTCCTGACTCTACATACCAAGCTTTAGAATCCTTTCGTGCTTTATGCCCATACTCTGTCCATTCAAACAATCTTTGTGTAGCATTTCTTGCAGCTGATCTTAGATTTCCTCCCATTAATCTAAAATAAGTATAAGATGTCATCATTCTAGTTAGATTCATCATGGTTCCATCTTGACTAGGGTCTCTGCTATCAATAGAATTATAAACATCTGTTAACAAATCAAGCATACTTTCAGCAGTGTCTACTAAATCTTTTCTTCCTAAAGCTTCAGCTGGCTTTAAATGATAATCCATTAAATTTTTACTAGCATCAATATACGTAGCCTTAACATGAGTCTTGTAATTAAAAGTTCCAACATCATTTGTATATTTCTTCAGAAAATACCAGGGGTTTGCACTATATTGATTGTCCACAAGGTCAGTTCTACCCTTAGCCCTATCAACTATCTTATCAAAGCTATTGATTTCTTGGTTAATAGTATCTAATATATTCTTGTTATTCTCTACAGCAAAAGAAAATTGTTTTACGATATCTAAAAGGCCTAACGTATATCTAGGCATATAGCCTTTACTTAAAGAGATTTTTCCATTATTAACATAATCTCTATCTAATTTTATTCCTCTCTCTAGAAACATTCTATCATCAATAAGCTGCTGATCATTGTAATTTAAAGGCCTACCACTCTCATCAACTGACTTTTGAAACTCAATATTGTGTACCATGGCTTCAATTCTTTTTGCAACACCATCAGCCCAGACCATATCCTTTTGTTTAGCCATAGCTTTAATTTTTTGTAGCCCTCTAAGCAATGAAATTGAGGATGATTTTCTTATCTCTTTATAGTTGTCCATCATTTTATTTAATCTTATCTTTCCAGATCTATCTAAGCCTTCAATGGTATTTATATCTGCACCCTGAAGAACGCTATTAAGGATAACATATGCTTCCCCACTACCAGCCTCTAAAAACTTCAGCATTTCATTTCTATTGGTATTCATTTTATCTTTTATAGAAGTCCTTTGAGCATAGGTAAGTTTAGGTTGGTTATATTGTTTCACTAAAGAATCATACTCTTTATTTAACCTCTCTACCTCAATATCACCTCCACTCTTCAAACCTTTAGGCATAAGACTTTTAGCACCAAAAGATAAAGAGAAATCCTTAAACTCACTTAAAAATTCTTTTATCTGTTTATCTGATTGAACTTGAAAGTCTCTAAAGAACTGAGTTTCATTTGTAAGCTCAGTCTCAAATCTTTTTAATTCGGGAACATTTTGTAATGCTGTTCTTGGTAAATGAAAGTATCTCATTACAGCACCTTTAGGTTTTGCTATAAGCTGGTTGTAATAGTTCAGACCAGCTTCAAACTTCCTTACATCTTTAAAATTAATTTGATATTCTGGATCAATTTCCTTCTTTGTATATTTCTTAAACAACCATTTAAAAGTATCCCAGTTATTCCAGTTTGCATCTTTAACATTATTCCATTTACCAGTATCCCACTCTTTAGCTAGTGAATCCATTTTATTGAAAATAATTTGCCTGTCTTTAGCAGACATTTCTTTTTCACCTAATCCTAACTTTTTTGAAAATGATTTCAAACTACATGTAAATATACTAGACATTATCTCTCCTTAGAATTTAAGCAATCTAAATGATATTTAAGTTGCCTTTGAGTAGAACTTTCTATCGATCCTTTTTCCCCTAAATCTTTCTTCCTAATGACATCTATATCCCTTAACAATGTAGGCTTTAATCCTATGTCATCTATTCCACCAAGATCATTACTTGCATATATCTTCTGTGCCCATTGTTCATTTAAAGGGATGCCTTGGCTTTCCATTTCTTTACTAGCTTTATATAATAATGCTGGATCTACTAACTTATCAGAGGTAGCATAATCAACCATCATCTTCGCAGCATTCTTTTTATTAGCCTCTAATGCATTTTGCATATCATATATACTTTGATTCAATATACTTTCTTGACTCATTATACCTTTTAAGCTAGCAGGTTCTGTGTATAAGTTAGCTAATGCTACATCTACATCATGACCATATCTAGAGCTTAATATAACCATATTTTTTAAATTTGTAATATCAGTTAAAATCTTATTTGCAAAATCTTTATTGCCATCAGCACCTCTATATTCTCCAGATGCAATTTTAGCTAATAGATTCATCATAGGTCTATTTAATCCATTTTCAGAATATATATAATCGTAAGATGATTTGCCATTTGATATTGGTCTTACAGATACAACCTTATCAGATATATAAGGAGTTAAAGTTTGTAAAATAAAAGCTGCTTTTCTTGCATCTGTATTTAAAACTGGATTGTTAAATAGAGCTTCATATATTGCAGACTGCTGCTCTAAAGAAAAATCTATATAATCAGCTTTAGTATTAGTTCTATCTGATTTCATTTCTATCAATCCTGCTTGCAATCTTTTATACTCAGGTATAATATAGTTCATTATATCATATGCTTTAACTTTAGTTGTTGCACCAAAATCATCAATATATACAGTTTCTCCAGCAAATGCTTCAAATAACATCCTCAAGTTGCTTTGTTCTGGACCTGTTACTTGGAACCTTCTTCCGTTAACAACTATTTTATCCCAATCATTTATCTTTAATTCATTAGTCTTGCCCTTTAAAATAACTTCTTTTATATTCCCTTTTCTATCTAGTATAACTTCATTCTGTGAAGCTGTATATTCACCTTCTTTAGCGTATCTTCCTTTCTTAACAATAGGCTGTTCAATAAAGTTATCTCTAAACTTGTAAGATAATGCTTCTTCCATTTTAGCTTTAAGCTCTACTATTCTTTCTAACTGTGCTTTTTTACTTGAGATCTCCGTAGATTCACTAACATCCTTTGTTCTTGAGAATGACTCAAGCCTTTCAATTTCAATTCTAATAGACTTTTCTTTTGATGCAAGTTCAGTAAGAAATATAGCTCTAGATTCATCTTTAACATACTCCTTTAAGGCTATATTAAATAATTTATTATGATTTGCTGCAGTATCTTCTCCCACATTATTCTTAGTATATCCATTCTCAATCCAATCTTGTATCTTTTTATAGTCTGTACTTACCTTACTTACAAGCCCTATACTTTTAGCTTGTATCATTTCACTATGCCCTTTAGATAACTCTCTAACAGCTACATCGTAAGGATTTCTAGATGTTGATCCAAAGTATTGACTTGCCACTCTTAGACCTGGCTCAAAATTTATACGACTATCTATGCCTCTTGTATCATCCCATCTTAATTTATATGCTAAATCTTTGAATACGTTATGATAGTTTTCCACAGTGGCTTTATACTTCATTCCTGAAGGATCTTCTACAACACCTTTATTGTATTTTAAATAATTATTAATAGGATCAATCAGTCTATTCCTTATAGCATCTCTTACAAATTGATATTCTCCCATATTTATATTTTTATCTTGGTGGACTGTAGTTGTTTTACCTTTTAAATCAACAGCAACTATTTCAAAAATACCTTGTACATCTTTAGTTCCAAATAAAATTTGATTTTGTATATCAGTTATATTGTTTTTTGTTTCCATTGAAGGTAAGTTTTTATATACATCAATAAACTCTTTTGCCATCTGAGATATACCATTAACAGTATTAGTTAATCCTGCCTTTCTGTTTATTCTAAGCTGTAATGTTTTTCTTTGACCTGTAACATCAGAAGTTTCAAAGCTTAGTAGATTTGTATCATGCCTGTATATATTAGATAGGTAGGTAACAAGTTGGTGCATTTTAATAAATCTTCCTCTTGCTTTGTTAACTTCGGTCAAGGTTCTTTCATAATCAAAATCAATACCTTCCCCTCCAGCTAAAAATGGCAGTTTATTCGCAAGCCTTCCTTTTTGTATATCTGGACTAAATAATCCATCAGAACTTAAAATTGCATCCATATCTACAGGTGTTACAAATCCTGCTGCCTTACCTGCTTCTCTCCAGAACTTGCCAGGAGCAGCGTAAAAGCTAAAACTTTTATCAAAGTCAAAGTCAGCATCTTGAGGTCTAATAGCATCTACATAATTTATTCTACTTACATTTCCTTCTTCCATCTTAGCACTAGTAGTATAAGTACCATCAGCATTTTGCTTGGCATACATTTTATTTATAACAATATCACCTACCATATTTCTAGGTTGTCTGCTATTTAAAATACCTACACTTAAATCAACAGCATCTAGTTTTATAGCTGCTTGAGAAAGATTGTCTCCAAAGTCTATAAGGTCCATTCCTTTTTTATCTACTTCAATAGCATCATTGTAAGCCCTAACATTTCTTTTTACATTATATTGATCACCAAATTGAAGCTCCATAGTATCTATATCTAATAATTTACCATCACTATTTAATAGCATACCCTCAACAAGAACATATTTTTTACCACCTATATCGTAAACAAAAGCATCTGCTGTTCTATCTACCCCTGTTTGATCTACAGAATATTTTATTCTTTGAATAATAGCGTTGCTTTCAGTCATTCCGTCAGGTTTAATAAAATCTTTTTGAGCCATATAATGTGAGGGTAAATACTCTCCGTAAAACTGAACAGTAGGTCTGCCTCCCACTTCACTTCTTATAGTTATATCTAAATTACCAGGATCTGCTGACATAACATCTAAAGAGCCTTGAGGTACAACTCCCCCAGCAACCCCTCCATTATTTATAAAGTAGTTTATCATTCCATTTTCTAACTCTCTAACAGCCCAAGGCTCAAGTATAATGCCATTCCTATCAAGCATAGCTGCTATACCGCTATTAATTAATGCAGGGTCTCCTACTTTAGCTTGATGCCCAAATACTTTTTGAGCTAAAGAAGTTCTATATAAAATATCGCTATACATTCTGCCAAAGTTTCCAAATAAATTCTCTACTTTTTTAGAAACTCCTATCCATTCAGCTATGCCATTATCGTGTGAAAAATGTACACCAGTATTTGCACCAACTAATGGATCATGTTCTTTAGATATAGTTCTTAAACTCATAGCCTCCCAAGGAAGCTCAGTTATATAATTACTATAATCGGCATCTATATTTTTAAAGTTGCCAGTAGCATCTTTCTCTACAATAAAATCAGTCCATAGACCAGTCATATTTTTATTATCTGCTTCTATGCCTTTTATATTAGCATAGTTTTCTCTTGTTTGAGAGTTTTTATCTGACTTTAATAAGTTTATTTTATTAGCTGATTTAAAAGTTAGAATATCAACTCCCAACTCTTTCATAACCATTTCAACAGCAGGATTATATTTAAATGCTGTTTTTCCAAACCACTCTTCCCCTCTTCCATAAGTAGGGCTATTTACATTATAGTCTATTTCAGCATGAGTAATCGTTGGCTTTATAGCTCCAGATTTAAACCCTATAATCTTACCATTAGTATCCATATGGACCATATCTGGTGTAATCCCTATCAAAGACATGGCTGTCATATAAGCTTCCTTGGTTAGGAACATTTCTCCATCAACAATTGATTTACCAACAGCCTCTAAATCTGCCTCCATAGCAGCTCTAGTATCGTCATCTATAAGTTTATTTTGTTTTAGCTTAAGCTTAGCTCTATTTATAGCACTAAATACATTATGAAGAGTTTGTTGTGTTAAACTATTTACACCTAAATCAGAATCTTTAATCTCGTCATCTATAGATAATGTTTTTAATTTCCTGTACTCTCCAGATGCATCAGGTTCTATAAAAGTTTTTATATTATCATAAACCTGCTTCATAAAATCAGACTCAGCATTTCTATATATAGCAGCACTCCTAAGCATATTCTCTTTAGTAGCTATATAGCCATTCTTAGGTTCAGTTAATTTTAATCTCTTAAATCTATCCAAAACAACAGCATGCTTTAAATCTATTTCACCAGAAGCAACAACATCAGGTAAAGACAAAGGCATATCTATTATCATTCTTGTCAATTTTATAGCATTGACAATATCATCAGGAGTGTCTGCATTTTGAACCTTTTTTAGCATAGCTCTAATTGCTCTATGTTGAGGAGAATTTATACTTAAGTCACCATCATATATAGCTTTTAACCTTTGATATAATTCTCCACCTTGAAACCCTGTAGATTCAGATGCATATTGTAATCTAACATGCTCATGAATAGATCCAGCACCTTTATCTGTTCTAATTATAATAGCAGTTGACTCGTCTATTGGAATAGCTTTGTATGTTTTGCCAAATTTACTTCCCCTGCTATCTTCATCCTGTATTTTACGATGATCTCCACTTGGACCTTCTTTATATATTTCTGCTTTACCAGGCATATTTCCTATTTCTAATTGACCGCTAGCTAAAGCACCATTAATTCTAGTTAAATGTTCTCCTACTATATCTATCTCTCTGCCATTTATATCTATAACAGATTTATCTGCTAAGTATATATTACCCTGCCCAGATGTATCAAGGTACTGTATAAGGGCCATAATACCCCTATTTTGGGCATTTCCCATTATTTTCTGATCCAACATCAGTCTACCATTTTGAAGGTCTAATTTTAGCGTTTTTACAGGAACCTTAGAAAAGTATCCAGATACTAAAGAATAAACATCTGCATCAACTTGACCAGGTGTTGGCCTTTCAAACTCAGGCATATTCATTAATTTGCTTTCTATTGCTAATTTGATTGGTTGAACTATAAAAGATTGAAAGTTATCTGGATCAAGCTTAACATCTCCTGCTAATTTATTTAAAGAATCAACAACTTTTTGGACAGATGCTCTCATTTTAGGATCAACAGACTGAGGATCTGTATATAAATTACCTAATAATGTTTCGGCAAATCCGACAATTTCTTTTGAAGTTCTAACTATAGACCTATCAATTCCTAGAATTTTGTCTATATAAGGTAAAGGCATATCATACTTAACTGAAAACTGAGAAGCAGTTATTCTTAAAGCTACATCTTGTAAATCTTTTTCAGGTATTTCATTACCTCTATCTTTTAATATGTCTGCTACAGTATCTTTTAATGCACCTTGATTTCTTATTTCAGTGTGAACATCTTCTTCAATCTTTCTTTTAATTTGATCTAGTTTATATATATACTCTTGTTTTGCTGTAGGGCTATTTTCCCTTGAATACATTTCTTCAATAAGAGCACTAACTTCTCCCTCTCTTTTAGCCAAAGCATCTAAATAAAGATAATTCCTGTCTGTTAGATTCTTTTTAATATCATCTATAATAGTATCAATTTCAGCTTTAGTATCTTTCCATGCCTCAAATTGTCTTTTCCAGTTAGCTCTAACATCAGCTTCTATTTCACCCCCAGATGCTTCTATATATTTTGCAAGGCTTTCTATAATACTTCCTTGTCTATCAGATTGAGATTCAAGCACAGTTCTTATAGCTTCAGCTCTACTAGTTGACATACCTCTCATGGAATTTTGAGAAATGTTCCTAGCTTTATTTAATGCATTAAACCAATCTCCTTCTTGTCCTTGAGCAAGATCATTCCTAAAATCAACTCTAAATCTAGATCTAGTTACATCATCTACAATCTTATCATAAAATTCCCACAATTGATCTTTAGTTGTTTCACTAATCTTGTTATTTCTGTGATCAGCTTCAAGTCTTTGCTTCACTATAGTTCTGTCAGGGAGTACAACTGATCCTGTACCTTGCTGATAATTCATTCTAGTGTCTTGAATTAAACTAAATAAAGCCGCTTTGCCATCAATGCCCGTGTAAACATCATTCAATCCTATCTGATCAAATGCTTTATCTATATAGAACTCTTGAAACTTTTTAAACAACTGAGGCTCAATAAATATATTACCAACTCCCTTGTTTACAGCTTCAAATAACTGAACAGCTTCATTACCTGTTATAGCTTTTACCTCTCTATTGGTAATTGTAGGATCTAAATCTATTGTAGACTTATGAAAGTTTTCAACAAAGTTTAATAGGGTTGCTTCATCTATACCTAATGTTTCCAATTTTTTACTTACAGCTGCTAAATCTGTAACTTTAGGTGCTAACATACTATTGAAATATTGTCTTTTAAAAGCACCTATATTGTTTTGTTCTATTGAAGTTAACCCTGAACCATTCCCATCAGTTAGCATATCAAATGTTCTTATTTGTTGATCTTTAACTAACAACCTATCAAACATAATATGCCATGAGTTATTAATAGAAATATGAGGATCCATTTCAATCCCATGAGCTTTCCATGCATCTCCATATACAAGAGACATAAGATTTTCATTCATAGATACAAATGCATTTGCTGCCTCACGTTGTTTTTCTTTTGTAATCTCTACATCTTCTTTTCTAACTCTAGTACCAGGTTTAATCCAATTATTTTTTACACCTATATTCCATAAAGCTGAGAAAGTATCCAATGGAACAGATCCACCAAAATCTATACCTCCCTCACCTTGCATTCTAATATCAGCTGCAGTAATACTTCTACCATCTTCATTTTCTTTTATTAATCTTTCAAGTCCTAATGCTCTATATGTTTCTATAAAGTATTGTTTCATTAAAACTTGAGGTGCCTCTATAACATTAGCTAAAGATCTTTCTCTCCATGTCTTTAATTCAAAATCCCAGTTATGCTTTGTAAGAGTATTGCCATTAAATTGAAGGTTAGATAGTTTATTTGCTATATCAAAAGCTTCATCTGGAGTAACTTTTTCAAGATGAGATTTATCAACAGCGTTTGTATGAAACTCATTTAATATTTTTTCAGCTACAAACAATTTATCGTATGATGCAAAGGCTTCTTCAATGCTAATTTCTTTATTTAAAAGCTTATCTCCTATATACTTATTAAAGGCAGTTTTGAAATCAGCAAATCCTGGACCAACTCTATTTTGATTTCCTTCTATAGTTTTTAGTATCATTCTAATATTGCTAAGTTCAGGAGATTTATTTAATACTAATTTTGTTATTGCTGTAGTTACAGGCTCTATACCGCCTTCAGGTTGATAAGCAAAGTTGCCCATTACTTTATAGAGTTTATCATTTTCTACTCCATAAGTTTCAAGCGATCCAAGAGTTCTTCTTAATTTATTTTGTTTTGCATTGTAATAATCCTGAACTTTGCCAGTCTCAAAGATTCTATTAAATAATTTACCATCAGCTTCCAAATGAAAACTATGAGGTCTTTTTGAAAAGTAAGCCGCTGTCATAATATTAGATGCTATTTCAGGCCATGAGTTTCCAAAGGCAGCTTTCATAGATTCTGCACTCCATCCATTATGGTATCCAGACCTTATAACACCAGGGGCATTCATCGCTACTATACCAGCAAACATCCTAGGTAAAGAACCAAAGAAATCTTTTCCAAACTCACTAAGCCAAGCACCTGGAGCTTCTTTCATAAACTTAACTCTAGCTTCCATTAAAAAATCTTTCATTAATTTTGTACCTTCATCATCAGATTTTCCAATCCACCATTTAGATCCTAAGCTAGCCCACTTATTACCCATACCTGAGTTTAAATAACCACCAGCTATTTCATCCATAGCAGTTAATTGAATTTGTAATTCTTTATTTGAAAGCTTATTGATATTTGTAGTCCTAGCATTAAACATGGATTTTACTGTCTTCCCAAATTGCCTCATATGGCTTTTTGATGTACCCCCTTTAATCATATGAGTTGGGCCTAATATACTCATCCATGCACTTTCAAATACAGCAGTTGAACCCCATGCCCCTAAAGATGACATAATATTAAAGCTATAATCTTTTAATTTTGTAGCTTTGCCATACATACCTGCTTCATATCCATATATATTCCTTTGCATTTCATGTACAGCATGCCTTATAGTGCCCATAGTAAATCCTATAGCAGCATCGTAAGCCATAGCCCCAGCAACAGCATGAGTTTTAGGCCCACCAATAGGCAACCATCTTTGAGCTGCTAAGTTTAAAATAGTTTGTGCTTCTCTTGGATTATTCTTTGAAATAATATCAAAAGTAGTATTGGCTATATCATCTACAATAGCATCATCTACAATGCCTAAAGTTTTTTGTATATTGCTTTTAATACCAGTTTTAACTGCACCTTCATATAAGACTCCTAATGCTTCATTACCACCTTGAATTAGATCTTGAGTGTCAGATGCAACTTTAAATGCATCATCCATTATAGTTTTAGCTACATCATCAGTTAAGCTTGTACCTATATCTATTCCTTTCTTTACAGCTATTTTAGATCCTTCTTCAACTAACTCTGTTGCAGCTTTTTTAGATGCATATTTAGTAGCAGCTTTAGTTCCTATTGCAGTTATTCCTGCCTTTGTTAAAGCTCCTCCTGCAAAGAATGTAGGTATTTGACCAAGAGCAGTACCTAAAGAATAACCCCATCTACCAGCAGTCCCTAAATCTTCCCAATCACCAGCTACATTATCACCAAAAGTTCCAGCAATCTTATCTTGAAAATCTTCAGCAGGAACTAATTGATCAGATTCTAGTTCATTCCATGTATCATGAACGCCTAATGTCCCCATAGAAACTTGGTCAGAAACTGCCCATGCTGCTTGTCCTAAAAATTCCCATATAGTATTTCTATTTCTACGAAGGTCATCTACAGTTTGTTGATGGGTTTCTTCTTCTATTATAGCCGCTATTCTATCGAGTTCTTGTTGATTCATTTATTCTTCCCAGGATATAGTTTTATTTTTTACATATTCATTTAATTGTTCTAGATCTATATGCCTTAAAGCATCGTCTAATTTACTATGTTTTACTAATTTTACAGAATCTTTTTGCTCTTCAATTGCTTTATTGTAATCAGCAATCGCATCGGATGCTTCATGGTATTTTGGATCTTTATCAATTTTATTCATATCTTTATATGTTTGATCTATTTTAGTTTCTATATCTTTAATAAAGTCAGGATATCCAATGCCTGGATAATTTGGATTTGTTGATGCTAACCCCCATGTTTCTATTTTATCTGTACCTTCTTCTCTAAACCAGTCAACCCATCCAGCCCCTATTTGTGTGCTAAGGGCAATAAAGGCTGTAACAGGATTTTCCCAAGGGCTTCTAGTTTCAGGATTTTCTACATAAGACTTTACAGCTGTTCTGTGTTGATCTATAAGATTTCTTCTCCGATCCTTAATGCTTTTAACTTTTTCATTTCTTTCTTCTATTAAGGCTATATCTTCCTCGCTAAAAGAAGAATCTATTTTGTCTTGCAAGTCATCTATTTCACTAAAGCGTTTTAAAAGGATTGCATTAGAAACTTGAGGATGAAATTCATAACCAGTTACTGAAGGAGTATCCATTAAATCCTCAAACATAACTTTATTAAAATGAGATCTTACGCTTGGATCATCTAAGACTTTCTTAAAATTATAATTACTGTTATACATTTTTTGATACCATTCCCATTTTTCATCATAAGTATCAAATTTAGATAGATTTTTATCTAGAAGTTTTATAGCTTTTTCTTTATTTAAATTACTCATTAATTTTGCAACCAAGCTTTATCATCATTCAGCCATTCTAATTTACTTTCATACCCCTTTGCTTTTAACTCACTTTCAAGAGTTCCTTCAGATTCTTTATAAGCAAGCATATCTTCTCTTTCCTCCATACTCATTAATTCAAACTCTCCTGGCTCCATATTTAGGTTTTCAGCTATTTCAATCCACCAATCAGGATAAGCTTCAGCTCCAAATAAATTCTTCCATTCATCTGGATTTTCATTATTTCCTGAATTATCTTCAGGGCTTATAAGGGGAGCTAAGTCAGCTTCTATAATATGCTTACTCATACCTTCCATATTCTTATAAAATTCTTGAATATCTAAATTAGTCCCATTGTATTTTTTATGCAGTTCATTTATTTTATCAGCTTTATTTTGATCTCCTGCTTGTATCGCTGTATTCCAAGCTTTGTATGATTGTTCTACTTGTTCAAAATAATCTCCAAAGTCACCTGTTGTTGCAGCTGTTTTTCCTTGGGCTGTAAATACACCGATCTTATAAGTCTCATAAAATTTCATTAAAGCTTGTTTAGCTTTAGGGCTCATTCCACTTAAATCCCCATATTGTATACCATATCTCATAAGTGCATACTCAGATGCAATGGCTAATTTTTTATTATCAATTATGGTTGAGATTTCTTGAACATCTTGATTGTTGGTTATCATTGTATTTTTCAGATCTTCATCTTTAAATATTTGACCTATTCCAGTATTTGCCATAGAAACATTTACTTTGTTACCAAGGAAATTTTTAGTCTGCCTTACTGCACTGTTTAAAGATTTATCTCCACCACCTTTCATATAGTTTACTCTTGCTTCTTTGTACTCTTTATCAAGAACAGTAGTTTGCAATTCTTCTAATTGTTTATTTATAGCTCCACTCGCTCTATCAAAATAACTTTCAACCCAAGGCTTAGCATCACCATGTATTTCTTCAAATGCTTCTAACCCTAAGTCTGCAGCATCCCATGCTTCAGGATCTGTACCACCTGCCATTCCTGCACCACCTTGCATTATTGCAGTTGCTTTGGCTATATCTTCATATAAAGCCCCTTCAAGTAAATCTATTTTATTTTTTATAGCCCTAGTTTTATCATTATTAAATTGTATTCGATCTTCAATGTCACTCATATCCCCTTCATAACTAGTATCTAATATTTCAAGAGAATTATTACTGGTTTTATATAAATCTTGCAATCCTCCAAGGCCACCTGTAGTTTTATGAAATTCAGTTTCTAATCTATCTAATGATGCTTGAGCCTCATCCTGATCGTCTTCACTTTCTTTTAACAGATCGTACCCAAGCTGAATCTTTAACTTACGCTCCATAATATCCTGATCGTATTGCTGCTTTTCTTTTAGAAGCCTTTCTTCTCTTGCCCATGTTTCTTTTCTTATTCTATCTTCCCTTCCTGTACGAGCTCCTAATTCTGCATACCTTAAAAGAAGATCAGGAAGTTCATCCCAAAATTCTGACATTGCTGATTTTTCTATTGTCCAATTTACTTTAGCCATATAATCTCCTAGGTGTAGCTAGATCCACTATCTTTTATTTTCATTGGCTTTCCTCCATACAATAAAGAAAAAGCCCCCATATCTCTTGCATTAAGCATTTTTTGTGTGGGTAATGCTCCACCCATTTTAAATACATTATTACCTAAATCAGTAACATATCCTTTAGTACCATCATCATCTAAAAGCATTCCAGTTGTTCGGTCTTTAAAAGGTTTATCATCTACATACATTATATCTCCATAAACATATGCATTACTTGGTATTCTTTCTTTTGTTTTAATGTAAGCATTCATAACTCTTTTATAGTCAAGTGGGTCTGTATTAGACATTGTTAAATCTACCAAGACATTATTCTTTACCAAGGATTCATTTAGATTCGCTAAAAATATTTCTTCCATTCTTTCAGATGCTTGGTCATCAATGTTTGGATTTACTAATAATATATCTATATCATTAGTTGCTCTTTCAGGGAAAGATCCCCATAGATATGCATCATAATCTTTAACAAGGTCTGAGTTTAAAAAGCTTCTAGCCCATCCTTTGTAATAATCTACATTAGGATATCTTCTATTTACACTTTCATTGAAATTTCCTAACCTTACATTGTTAAACTTTCTAGCTTTTTCTATAGCCATAACTATTTAAATCCTTTTGTATTTTAAATTGACGGACCATCTGCGTGTTGATCTTGATAATCATAATCATCTTGCTCATAAAAATCATCTTGACCAGTATCATATACGTCATGAATTTCTTCTTCTTGAGTAAAATCATCAGTATCTCCTGGGGTAGGTTGATATGCTATTGAGGCAGAACCTCCACCATCACCATCACCCCCATCTAATACTGTTCCTTGACCAAAACCTTCAAAATCAAGTGCTTCCATTGCAGATAAACTTTTATATAATTCAGAAACATAATCTTCTCTAACGCCAGCAATATCAGTTTCAAGTTTATCAGCTCTAGATATAATTGAACGATCTAATTGCGATTGCACTCTTCTTCTTGCCTTTGCTTTTGAGTAGGTGGTATCTCCAACTAATCCTGAAGTTATATTCTGCTTATAGGCATCTGTAGAAAAACTCATCCATGCATCTGATGCTTGTCCAGATAAAGAAGCTATTCCACCTTGATATGCTTTGCCTAATCCAATTTCGTCAGAAGGATCATATGGCCTTAAATATCCAGCAGCTTGACTTAAATCATCTTGTGTTCCTGAAAATCCTAGCCAATTAATCATTTCTGAACCAGTTCCTTCATAACTTATAACATCCCATGCAGATGGACCTTGGTCTGTACCTTGCCACCACTCTTGCCCACCATAAGGATCTGTAGGATCAGGTGGTGCATATCCACCTCCACCGCCTGGTTGATCTCCATTCATTATTAACCTCCTTCTACTATTTCAGTTGGAACTTTAAAATCAGGAACAAAGCCATGACTCCATGTATATGCTCCTTCACCTATAGCATCATATAAAACTGGAGAATCTGCTACTGTTGTAAATTCAGGATAAGCTAAAT
>TARA_R100000700_G_scaffold38194_1_pt1 | contig 15799 bp, 15 predicted proteins | sample TARA_R100000700 | Tara Oceans TARA_R100000700 (sample SAMEA2622810) | marine metagenome | biome: marine biome (ENVO:00000447); feature: marine epipelagic mixed layer (ENVO:xxxxxxxxx); material: "saline water (ENVO:00002010), including plankton (ENVO:xxxxxxxx)" | depth 120 m | reverse complement strand
CAGGTTTCGCGGCCTCGGTATTTTTTTAGACACTGCCCCCTTTTAACTACTTCGATTTGACATGGCAACAAACGTAGAAATAGCTGAACACCTGGACATTACCCCTGATTGGGTTAGTAAACTAAAGGGACAAAATGTGTTGCCACACACACCAGGTAAACAAATGGATATTGATAGATGCAGAATTGCCTATATTAATTATTTACGCAACAAAGCACGTTTGACCAGGGACACGGATAATGGAACTATCACAGAACATAAATCACGTTTAACATCTGCCCAGGCTGACAAAGCAGAAATGGAAGTTCAGGTGTTAAGCAGCAGTTTGTTAAAAGCAGAAGATGTGAAAGAAACCTGGATAACTTTTGTCTCTAACGTAAAGGCGAAGTTATTGAATATACCCGCTAAATTAGCACACCAAATAGTAGGTCTAGAGCATTACGCCGAAGCCGAAGAATTGTTAATGAATGAAATATATGAAGCATTAAATGAACTCTCAAACGATGAATATACAGAACCCGATGAAGTGGGTGTGGGAAGAAACAGCAAAGACGTTTCAGCCTCCCAAAAAGCTTCTAGTGTCGGAATGGGCTGATAACTATAGAATATTAAGCTCAGAATCAAGCGCAGAACCAGGCAAGTGGAGAACGTCACGCGCGCCTTATCAAAAAGAAATAATGGATTGCATTGTAGACCGTAAAATAGAGACTGTTGTTTTTAAAAAGAGTGCGCAGGTTGGAGCCACCGAACTGCTTTTAAATATCTTGGGGTATTATGTGTCTCAAGATCCTTGCCCAATTATGGTTATGCAACCCACAATCGACATGGGTAGAGCATTTAGTAAAGATAGATTAGCGCCCATGCTATCTAATTCACCAATATTAAAAGACAAAGTTAAAGAACCCAGAGCAAGAGATTCAGAAAACACCGTAACTCACAAGAAATTCTCAGGTGGTCATATGACAATAACTGGCGCTAATTCTGCAAGTGGGTTAGCTAGTAGGCCAATTCGTATTTTGCTAATTGATGAGTGCGATAGATATCCCCACAGCGCGGGGACCGAAGGGGACCCTATATCACTAGCTACAAAACGTACAGCTACATTTTGGAATCGAAAGATTATAATGGCATCAACACCCACTATAGATGGATTATCAAGAATACAAACTGCTTTTGAAAGTAGCGATAAACGCCAATTCTGGGTGCCTTGCGTGCATTGTAACGAATATATAACACTAGAATGGGCCAATGTTCATTGGGAAGAAAACGAACCTGAGACTGCACATTATGTATGCCCCGAATGTGGAAGCATAATGGAAGAAAAACATAAAATTCAGTTATTAAGACACGGAGAATGGAGAGCAGAAAAAGAAACAGACACAACAGCAGGTTTTCACATTTCAGAGCTGTATTCGCCCTGGTCAACTTGGGCATCTATGGCAGTTAACTTTAATCATGCAAGAAAACACCCAGAAATGTTAAAAACGTGGGTAAATACCTCCCTGGGCCAAGTTTGGCGGGATCAAGGTGAAGAAATAGAAGCACAAGGGTTAATGACAAGGCGTGAAAACTGGGACGCTGATTGTATTCCTGATGATGTCTTAGTTGTAACTGCGGGAATAGATTGCCAGGAGGACCGTCTAGAGATGAGTTGCATAGGATGGGGTTTGGATTCTCAGTCTTACGTTTTAGAGCATGTTGTGTTTTGGGGCGAAACTTCACAATATCAAGTCTGGAAAGATTTAGATGAATATTTAAAAAGAAGATATAACAGAGAAACACTACCCAGTTTGCCTATAGCTTGTGTTGCTATTGACTCAGGTTATCAAACCCAATCTGTTTACAACTTTGTTAAACCACGACAGGGACGAAGAATATTTGCAATCAAAGGACAAAGCCAGGCAGGAAAGCCAATAGCGGGTAAAAGTTCACAATCAGGAAGGCAAAGAGTTCAGTTGTTCCCCGCAGGAGTAGATACTTGCAAAGAAACCTTATTTAGTTGGTTACAAATTGAAGAACCAGGTCCAGGGTATATTCACTTTTCAGCAGAAATGGAGGAAGAATACTTTAAGCAGTTAACGGCAGAAAAAAGGGCTATTAAATACGTTAGAGGTCGTAAATCCGTAGTTTGGGTACAAAGAAGGGATAGGAACGAGGCACTCGATTGTTACAATTACGGTTTAGTCGCGCTACATATCTTAAATCCCGATTTAGAGAGGATAGCTAATAAGACAGAACCAGAAAAAGAAAAGCCAGAAAATGTGCCAATTAAAGAGCCAAAGCAGAGAGATTTATTGAAAGAAAGAAAAATGCCTAGAAGAAATAAGTCTTTCCTTAAAGACTGGTAGTTGACAAACCAAAAAACGCAACTTATTTTTCTTGCAAAATTGTACGAGGAATAAGATTGGCCAATTTATTTGATTCAAGTAATTATCCTGGTGACGTGCCAGATACATTAACCGTCGGTGATCGTTGGGCGTGGAAAAGAGAGGACATAGTTTCAGATTATCCAACTGCTAGTTACACATTAACCTATAGTTTTAGGCTTTTGGGTTCGGCAGCCACAGAGATATCATTAGCTTCTTCAGTAATAACTGAAGATTCTACATCCTACATTATAGAAGTACCCAGTGCCACTACTGTGGGTTATACAAAAGGCGAATATAAATACCAGGAATATATAACAAACAGTTCTTCTCAAAGATTAGTTTTAAACACTGGCTTTGTAACTTTAGAACCCAATTTAGACGCTGATACAGGAGATCCTAGGTCTCATGCGCGTATCGTTTATGACGCCTTACAAGCAATGTTAGAGAATAGAGCAAGCATAGACCAGTCCAGTATGAGTATTGCAGGACGTTCTTTGAGCCGTATGACTCCCGAAGAGATAAGAGACTGGTATGAATTTTATAGATATAAGGTATCTTTAGAGAAGAAAAAAGACAGAATCAGTAAAGGGGAGGCTACTGGTTCTTTGATAAAAGCGAGATTTTAGATGTCTTGGTATAAAAGAATATTTAGTGGAAGAAGAAAAAGAAAGCCTATAGTTTACAGAAGTTATGCAGGAGCCAACAAAGGTCGGTTATTTGCCGACTTTTTTAGCAATTCCAAGTCGGCAGACGCAGAACTGATACCCGCATTAAGGACTTTAAGAGATAGATCAAGAGAATTAGCAAGAAATGACTCTTATGTAAAAAGATATTTGTCTTTATTGTCTTCTAATGTAATTGGAACCAAAGGAATAAGGCTTTCGTGCAAAGCAAGAGATGACAATGGTTCTTTAGACATAATAGGCAATAGAATCATAGAAACTGAATTTGCAAAATGGACAAGAAAGGAAAATTGCACCGTTACGGGCAAACTAAGCTTTATAGACGCACAAAAGTTGTTTATAGAGACACTAGCTAGGGATGGAGAGTGCCTAGTTAAGCATGTAAAAACAAAAAGCAATCCATATAACTACTCATTGCAGTTTGTAGAAGCAGATCATTTAGATGAAGAATTAAGTGAAAAAGGAAAGGGTAATGTAAATATCAGAATGGGTGTAGAAGTTGATCCTGTTGGTAAACCATTGGCATATCATTTATTCAAGCACCATCCTTATGACGATGCTACATTTAGCACAATACGCTCTGAGAAATATATAAGGATCCCCGCAGAAGAAATGATCCATGCTTATATACAAGAAAGACCCGAAATGACAAGGGGCGTACCCTGGACATCCACAGCAATGGATAAAATACATACTTTAAACGGTTACAGGCAAGCAGAACTCACAGCAGCGAGGCTTGCGGCTTGTAAAATGGGATTTTACGTTAGCCCAGGAGGGGATGGTTACTTAGGCGAGGATTTTGAAGATACATATTCCCCAATTATGGAAGCTGAACCAGGAACCTTTGAGCAGCTCCCCAGTGGAGTTGATTTCAAAAGTTTCGAGCCGAACCATCCTACTTCTGCTTTCGAGGCGTTTGAAACTGCTATTTTAAGAGGAATATCCAGTGGTTTAAATATTAGTTACCATTCTTTGGCTAATGATCTAAGCTCAGTCAACTATAGTTCTATAAGAGCAGGCAGTTTAGAAGATAGAGCGCAATTCGGGATGATACAACAGTTCGTTATTTCGCATTTTATAGAGCCAGTATTTAAAGAATGGCTACAAATGGCAATGACGACCAATCAAATACCTATTCCAATAACCAGATTTGATAAATTTGCAGATTCAGCAACCTTTATCCCTAGATCTTGGTCTTATGTTGATCCGCAAAAAGAAATACAAGCAAACATAATGGGACTACAGAGTGGACAAGTAACAATGAGTGATATCCAGGCAGCCTACGGCAGAGACGTAGAAGAATTATTTGAAGAGCATGATAAAGAGTCCAAATTAGCAGAACAATACGGCGTGTCCACGGCTTTTCAGCCTTTTGGAGCGCAAACAACACCTGTAGAACCAGAAATACAAGGAAATGAGGAAGAATAAGCAGTTGAGGTGGGATCATTTGTCTCGAAATGATGAGCAAAATAAGGGTTACTGGCGCACTCTCGGTAGCCTGGCTAGTTTAGGACTAAGGGTTTTTGCTGTTCTGCAAGGGGTAAAAAATGTATAAAAAAAGGTTTGAAGGCAGTGAAATGCCTACAAAAAGGGGGCCAATAGGCCCAAATTTACAACTGAAATCCACGGAGTAAAGTGAAATGGACGAAGAAAACGTAGAAAATTCTGAATCTACTGAAGAAGTGGCCGAATCTGTAACAGAAGAGGTTATTGAAGCAGCAGAAGAGGAAAATCGCATTTTTAGCGAAGAAACAAGCTATCGTTCTGTAGATCTTTCCAGGGCTGAGTTTATAGATAAGGAAAAAAGAACGGTCCGAATCGCACTCAGTTCAGAAAGTCCTGTGGAGCGCAGCTTTGGAATGGAGGTGCTTGACCATTCATCTGAGTCAATAGATATGACTTGGGCAAGAAGCGGAAACATGCCCGTGCTGTTGAATCACGACACGACTCAACAGGTTGGCATAGTTGAGGATTTTAATTTAGATACTGCTACAAGTAGGACGCTTGCAACGGTGCGCTTTGGAAGAAGTGAACTAGCAGAAGAGGCATGGCGAGACGTGATTGATGGAATAAAGAGATCAGTAAGCGTGGGCTATAGAATCAACTCAATGGAAAGAGATGAGTCTAGAGAAGAAACAACATACAGAGCAAAATGGACTCCAATGGAGGCCAGTTTGGTAAGTTTGCCCGCAGATACTTCACCAAATATCGGAGTCGCCAGGTCAAAAGATAGTGCAGAGACACAAAAAATCTCTGTTGATAATAATTTTTCAAAAAAAGGAAAAGAAATGGACGATATAAAAGCTCCTGAAGTCGATTTAGAAGCAGTTAGGTCTGAGGCTAGAGTAAGCGTAAGATCTGAAGTTGCTAAAGAGGCAAAGGAAATACTTGCATTAGCCACAAAACACAACAAACGTGATTTGGCTGATGCTTCTATAGCGGAAGGACATACTCTAGAGCAATTTAGGGGAATTCTTCTTGAGAATATAGCAGACGATCAACCTTTAGAAACTCCTGTTGCTGAAATCGGCTTAGAAAGCAAAGAAAGAGAAGGATATTCTCTTTTAAATGCTGTAAGAGCATCAGTTAGCGGAGATTGGTCAAAAGCAGGACTGGAAAAAGAAATTTCAGATGAAATTGCAAACAGAACTGGTAAAGCTGCAAGAGGATTCTATATGCCTTCAGATATTAACTGGGGTCAAAGGGATCAAACAGTTGGGACTGATTCCCAAGGTGGATACTTAAAAGGTACAGACCACTTAGGTAATGAGTTTATCGGCATGTTGTATGCTACTGCATTAGTTACAAGACTAGGTGGTAGAGTAATGACTGGCTTACAGGGTGATATTGCAATTCCAAAACTTTCTGCATCTGTAACTAATACAGCCTTCGTTGCTGAAGGAAATGCACCAAGTGAAGGGCAAGCAACATTCGCGCAAGTCACAATGGCACCTAAAACATTAGCAACATACGTTGACTACACAAGAAAACTAGCACTTCAATCTGATCCATCAGTTGAGCAAGTGTTAAGAAACGACGTTGTAAGAACTATGGCTAATAAAATTGACCAAGTGGCTATAAATGGTGGAGGATCTAATGAGCCTTCAGGTATCTTACAAGAGTCTGATACTAATGTTGTGGCTATCGCTACAAACGGCGGTGCTATTACTTACGCTAAGATTGTAGACATGGCATCAGCTATTGATTCTGATAACGCAAACACAGGAAGTCAAAACTTTATAACGACTCCAAGTGTTGTCGGAGCAATGAGACAGGTACCAAGACAATCATCAGGTGTTGAGGGTAACTTTATCTTAAATGATACGAATAGTGTCTTAGGTTTACCAGTTAGCCAATCAACAAACGTGCCTAGTAACCTTACAAAAGGTTCTACTTCAGGTACTTGCCACGCGATGATCCTTGGTGATTTTAGTCAAGTCATGCTTGGATTCTGGTCAGGTGTTGACGTGGTAACTGATACTTCGTCTCTATCTACATCAGGCGGTGTTCGTTTAGCGTTCTTCCAGGACGTTGACGTAGCAGTAAGAGTTCCAAACGCTTTCGCAGCAATTAAGGACATAACTGTTTAATTTGATTTAGGGGGAGGAAACTCCCCCACTTCAAGGAGTTAAAAATGGCACAAATAAAAATTGAGAAAGAGGCTTACATAGGAGGCATCTGGCGTAAAAAAAATGCAGTGGTAGAAGTATCATCCGCAGAAGCCAGGCAATATGTATCCAATGGAACGGCAGTTGATGTTAGTGACAAGCCTAAAGATTCAAAAAATAGGGCTGTTAAAAAAGCACCCGCAAAGAAAAAGAGTAAGTAGTGGTTTTAGAATCGGCATCAGATCTATTAGGTTATCTGGATACAAATGCACATGGTTCTTCGGCTAGTATTACTATAAATGGAAGTGCATCTTCTATTAAAGTCATACTAAATAAAGACTATTTTGCTATAGACCCAGGATTGGGCATGGAAGTTGAAGGGACCCAACCTGTAGTTACAGGCAGGTCATCAGATATGACTAATGTAGAGATAGGCGATACGATTCAAATAAACTCTGTTACTTACAATATAATTAATGTTCAACCAGACGGCGTTAACGGTTTCACTACACTTATACTAGAGCAACAATAATGGCGCATGTTAGGCAACAACTAAGAGAAAGAGCGGCAACAACTCTAACAGGTTTGTCTACTACTCAATCTAAAGTTTATCAATCAAGGATTTACCCCCTTGGTTCAGCTAATTTACCAGGATTGTTGGTCTATACTAAGTCAGAGGATAGTGAAGTTGTTACCATGTCTGGTGTTAGAACAGTTTTTAGGAACTTATCTTTAGTCATAGAAGGCTATGTAAAAGCTGTTAGTAATTATGATGATACCGTAGATACTATAGCAGAAGAGGTAGAAACAGCATTAGGAAATGACGTAACCCTTAATGGTTTAGCAAAAAACTCCTATCTCATTTCTACGAATATAGAATACCAGGGCGAAGGAGAAAAACCTGTTGCCGTTGTTTCTATGACCTATAATATAGAATATATGACTATTGAAAACGCACCTGGGACATCGGTGTAAGGAGTAAAAAATGACTAAATTATATTCTCCAAAAGGTAAAGATGAAATTGACGCACATCCAGACCAGGTGGAGTATTTAATAAGTAAAGGTTGGACTGAGGCAAAGCCAAAGTCTGTAAATAAAAATAAAAAAAATAGTGAGGAATAATTATGGCAACCCACGCAGGAAAAAACGGGCTAGTTAAAAATGGTTCAAATACTGTTGCAGAAGTTAGGAATTGGAGTTTAGAGCTATCCGCAGAAACTATAGAAGATACGGCTATGGGCGATACAGCTAGAACTTATCTTTCTGGCTTAACAAGTGCATCAGCTTCAATAGATTGCTTTTGGGATGAAACAGATACAAATGGACAGGTAGCATTATCACCTGGATCAAGTGTAACTTTGGTATTATATCCCGAAGGGTCTGATTCATCTGATACATATTTCACTGGGACAGCTATTGTGACATCTAAATCTATCACAGGATCTTTTGATGGCATGGTAGAGGCTAGCATTAGTGCTACCTACACTGGTGCAGTAACAACGTCGACGGTGTAAGACATGAAGGCGATAGATAGAGCCGTCAACCATTTCAATTCCATAGAGATTAAAAAAATGGAAGTAGAAGAGTGGTCTGACGAGAGTGGCACCTTCGAGGTCTACGCTAAACCCCTTACACTTAATGAAAGTCAAAAACTGTATAAGTTATCTAAGAATAACGATTTAGAGTTGTTGGCCTATGCTTTAATTCATAAAGCATTAGACGCTAATGGCGAAAAAATGTTTACATTAGATGATAAACATAAATTATTAAATACAGTAGACGTTGGTGTTTTAACCAAAATAGGTACCTGGATAATGGGTACTGAAGATTTGGAGACGGCTGAAAAAAAATAAGAGCTGATGCAGATTTATTTGCGCAATTTGCATTGGCTGACAGGTTAGGGAAAACCCTAGAAGAGTTAGGCGCAATGACTATTGATGAGTTCATCAGATGGATGGCTTATATAAAAATATTAGAAGAGAGTAAAAAAAGTGGACAAATATAAAATGATTATCACGGCTGTTGATAAATTCAGCAAGCCACTTAAAAAACTTTCTAGCGGTTTAGCTGCAATAGGAAAATTAGCAGCAGGTGTAGGAAAATCACTTGCAAAACTAGCTATAGGCATTACTGCTACTGTTGGGGCGGTATCCCTGGTGGTGAATAAATACGCCGAAATGTTAGATAAAATCGGCAAGACGTCAGAAAAGCTAGGAATATCCCCTGATTTTTTACAACAAATGCGATTTGCCGCAGAACAGACAGGGGTGAAAGTTGAAGCTCTTGATATGGGATTGCAAAGATTCAGTAGAAGGGTAGCAGAAGCAGCGAAAGGAACGGGAGAAGCAAAACAGGCCCTTAGTGATTTAGGTATACAGTTAAAAAATAATGACGGATCTTTAAGATCTACCAAGTCTGTTCTTTTTGATGTAGCTGATGCGATACAAAAAACAAAAGACGAAAACGAAAAAATAAGATTATCTTTTAAATTTTTTGATTCTGAGGGTGTTGCTTTAGTGAATACCTTAAGGGATGGAGCTGCGGGCTTAAGAGAATTTTTCCAAGAAGCCGAGAATCTAGGAATAATTATTGATGATATCACTATTGATAGTGCCTCAAAGTTTGTAGACAGTATAAACAGAATTAAAAAGCAAATATTTGCATTAGGCTCAGGAATAATAGGCGCATTTCTTCCAGTTTTAGAGAAATTCGGAAACAGTCTTTCAGAAAAAATGTCTTTACTTAGAGGAGAAGATGGAACATTTAAAGATTTCGGCGTTTTACTTTCTGTTCATGTTCTTAGTAAATTAGCTGATCTAGTTAGGGCGCTTGGTGGGTGGTTAGATTCATTAGAAGAATTTTTTAACACCGTAAAAAATGAAATTATTTTATTGGGTGTGGCTGTTTTACAAGTTATGGAATCTTTTGGACAAGATACATTCGCCCAACAAACCAGGCTTTTAAATTTAATGTACCAAGCAACAGGAAAAGCGGGAACCAGGTTTAATGAATTAGCGTTAATTATAGAGCAATTTGCTCAAGATATTATTGTTGCCAATCAAGGATCAGAAGATCTAAATAATACCCTAGAAAAAGTAAATAAGAATTTATCCTTATCTTCTATTAGATTTAAAGATTTCGCTGAAGGTTTCAAAGACGCACTAAATGAATCAAAAAATAAATTAGAAAATTTTGAAGATTTAGGTAAAAAAGTAGCAAAAACACTTGAAGATGGTTTAACTGAAGCCTTTATGAATATAGCTGACGGTCTAAATAGTTTAAAAGATACATTCACCAATATAATGAATATAATTTTGGAGCATTTAATAAGGATTCATATAGCACTGCCTATAGCAGAAGGCATCTCAGGGATGTTTAAGGCGGACGGGGGAAGTGTTACAGGAGGAAGGCCATATATAGTTGGAGAAAGAGGTCCAGAATTATTTGTTCCAGGCAGAACTGGAACCATCGTAGCAAACGACCAGATGGGCGCTTCAGGGGTAGTAATTAATCAGTCAATAAGTTTTTCAACTGGTTTAGTCCCTACAGTTAAGGCAGAGGTACAGAAAATGTTGCCACAAATAGCAGAAGTTACAAAAGCTGCTGTTGCTGAATCTTCTATGCGAGGAGGATCTTACAGGAGGGCATTAACAGGTGGCTAAAACAATTACAATGCCGACAAGCCCAAACTTCTCTATGAGCAGTTTTAATCTCATCAGAATGGTAGGTACAACAGTCAGCCCTTTTACCGGGCAAACCAAAACCCAGGAATATGATGCTGTTTATTGGGTAGCAGAATTAACTTTACCCCCAATGAAAAGAGCAGAGGCAACAGAATGGCAATCATTTTTTTTAGAACTTAATGGACAGACTAATAACTTTCTACTAGGAGATCCTAGTGCTTTAACCAATACAGGTACCTACTCAACTTCTTACCTGGAAGCAGATAAAAGGGTTAATAACACTAGCGTGACACTTAGCTTCAGTGGAAGCACTATAACAGCAGGCGCAAGTACATTTGCCACTGCAAGAGCAGGTGACTTTATTCATGTCACAGGCGCTACAAATGAAGAAAATAATGGAACCCACAAAATAACCTCGGTTACATCAAATACAGTAGTAGTAACTGACAGCACTTTAACAACAGAATCCAACACAGCCAGTTGCAAAGTAAGACAGAATGTAAAAGGCTCAACGGGATTAAGTTTGCTCGCATCTACTAATTCAGCAACAGGAACCATCAAAAAAGGAGATTATCTAGGTGTATTAAGTGCAGCTTCAGATACCTCCAATCCTCAGCAATTAGTTATGGTGGTTGAAGACGCTACAGTTACTACTGATTCAGGAAAGGATTTTTATTCTGTAAAAACAGAACCAAAATTGAGATCAGATTTAACTGATGGTTTCTATGTAAAATTTACATCTCCAAAGGGTCTATTTAGGCTAACCAATAACGAGATAGATTGGAGGGTAAATACTGGTTCTTTTTATACAATGGGCTTTTCATGTATTGAGGTAATTTAAAATGGCAACAAGACCAGGACTGGATTCATCTATTATTAATCGTCTTGGTGCCGATCACCAAGAAATATTTTTTGCAGTAAAAGCCGAGTTTGATACAGGCGACGTAAGAGTATGGTCAGGAAAGGGTGATTTGACCATTTCTAGCGAAACATATTTAGGAGCAGGAACTTTGTTAAGTGTTTCTCCTGTAGAAGATTCAGCAGATTTATCATCTAGAGGCATGTCCGTTTCTCTATCAGGTATGGATGATACTGTGTTGAATTATGCTCTAACAGAAAATTATCAAAATAGACCTATAACTTTATATTTAGGATATCTGTCTGGCGGTTCAAATGAAGTTGTAGGTACTTTGAATGTATTTAAAGGAAGGATGCTTTCTATGAGCATCTCAGATGACCCAAGTGGTTCTGTAATAACTATAGATTGTGAAAATAGACTTATAGATTTAGAGAGGCCCAGTAATCTACGTTATACAAAAGAGAGCCAGGAATTTTTACACAGTGGAGATAAAGCATTTGATTATGTTTCAAGTTTGCAAGATAAAGAGATATTATGGGGGAGACCATCTCCAACAACACTGACTGGTGGTGGCGGAGGTCGTGATGATGACTTTAATCATATTATGAGATAGATGAAAAAAAAAGAAGACTGGCAAAGTAATTTTTTTACTTTTATTGAAGAGAACAGAAGCACTCCATTCAAATGGGGGGAGTGGGATTGTTGTTTATTTGCAAACGCAGGTGTAAAAGCAATGACAGGTGAAGATTTAATTCCTAAAAAATTAAAATGGAATGATGAAAAAAGTGCATTAGAAGCGATTGAGTCTTATGGTGGTACACTTTTAAAATCCATCAAAAAAGCCTGTAGAGAAAAAAAGATAGAATCTATTGATAAGGCATTTGCTACAACAGGTGATCTTGTAGTTTTTGAAGAAGATTCAGAGTTAGCAGGTTTGCATGACGGTTATTCTGTATTAGCACCAGGTACAACAGGAGTAGTTGTAAAGAAAGAAGCTAAAATAATGGAGGTCTTCAGAATTGTCTAAAGCCAAAGATGCACTAAAAAATGCTTTCAAAACAGCGTTATATTTTCTGCCTTTTGCTCACGCCCTTAAGGCAATGGAATGGATCTCATCAGTAACAAGCGCAACCAAATTAATTTTTGCTAAAAGTTTAATAACAGGTTTAACGAGTAAAGGTACCCCCGCTCTATCTCAGAACTTTGGTGCAAAGTTATCATTTAGAAGTCCTACTGCGCCTAGGCAGATTATTTACGGTAAAGCCAGGGTTGGCGCTACTATTGTATTTGTTGAAACTACTGGAACTGACAATTACTTACTGCACATGGTTATGGTATTCAGTGGGCATGAAGTTGAAGAATTGGTAAGTGTTAGATTTAACGACACAAATTTAACATCTACAACATCAACTATTAACGGCAGCACTGTACACACCGTAACTAATTCAAAATACGTTAATAGTGATAATGAAAACAAATTAACATCTGGTGGAGCATTAATCAGATATACGTTTGAAGATGGCTCTCAAACAGCAGCAAATGGCTTTATGGCAGCTCAAACCAGTTTGACCACTAATCATAAATTTAAAGACTGTTCTTATTTGTATGTTCAGATGGCCTATGACGCAGAAGCATTTAGTGGAATACCCAATATCAGTGCCGTGATTAAAGGAAAAAAATGCTACGACCCAAGAACAGGCAACACAGTTTGGACAGATAACCCCGCTCTACATGTCCGTGATTATTTGAGCAATACAACTTATGGACTTAAGGCAACAACTTCAGAGCTTAATGATGCTAACTCAAGTGGTGGTTTTTGGTCTGCTGCTAATATTTGTGAGCAAACCGTAAATTTACCCGATAGCGCAACCGAACAAAGATACACAGGAAATGGGTCAACCAACATGACCGCTAGAGGCGACCAGGTATTAGAAGGACTATTATCTTCTATGTCAGGCAAATTAACTTATACGAATGGTAAATTTAATGTATTCCCAGGAACAGCCCAAACTCCAAGTCTCTCCATAACAGATACAGAGTTATTATCACCCATGGAAATAATAACTAACAGCACTACAGGGGATCTTTATAACTCGGTTAAGCCTATTTTTGTTGATGCTTCTACTAATTACACGCCTACGGATGCGCCAATTTATGAAAACTCAACTTTTTTAAGTGAAGACACCCCTTCAGGAGAGTCTAATTCTAATTATGTTAAGCGCTTAGAACCAAATTTGGCATTTACTACGACAAATACTATGGCTCAAAGGTTGGGTAGAATAATGTTAAACGACCAGAGACAAACAGTAGGTCTTTCTTGCTTAGTTTCATTAAAATATATGCAACTACAACCTAATGACTGGGTACAAATTACAAACAGCAGGCTTTCTTATACCAACAAAAATTTCCAAGTAGTAACTACAAATTTAGAAATTCTAGAAGAAGATGGCGTTCCTATAGCTGCCACTAGATTAGAATTAAGAGAAATAGATAGCAGTATTTATACCTTTGGCACTTCTGATTATGGAACGATGGTTTCAGAGGGGGCATCAGTAGGTACAGGAGATCTAAGTGTTAGCCCTCCAAGTGGTTTAGCTGTATCGGCTGAATTAGTCGTTATAGGCTACGATTTAGAAGTTACCTGGACAAACAACTCAAGTGACGCCGTTCAAGGCACAGAGATCAAATATGGGACTTCTAGCGGTACCTATATAGGTAGCGTAACGGCAGGAAAAGGCCAAAGCAAAATTATTGTTCCAAATTTAAAAGCAAACACTACTTATTATGTATCAGCTAGGCATTTTTCATCAAATAATGTATTTAGTTCATTCACATCGGAAGTTACAATAAATACAGGGTCTTCATCTGATATAGCTACACCATCTGCGCCGAGTAATTTAAGCGTTACCACAAACAAACCTCTACAGATAGGAGTTACCTGGACATCTCCATCCAATACAGATACCAGGGCAGTTAAAGTATATAGAAAAACAAGCAACGTAACTCCTACCGACGATACAAATTTAGTAGAAACCGTAGCATGTGAGCCTGGAACCACACAGAAAGTTACTTATGGTAAAGAAGACGGCTTAACAGCAGGCACAACCTACTACTTTTGGGTAAGAGCAATAAGTTTTTCGGAGAAACATTCTGCCTTCGCGGGGTCTCAAAGTGGTACTTTTGGAGATGTTACTGGATCAGACATATCAACTTCCACAACTATAACCGCAGGAACAGGTAATAACGTAGGTGTATTAGATGGAGCAGATTCAACTTATAGAATATACGCAGGACACGCTACTCCTGGTTCTGCTCCCTTTAGAGTCACGCAGGCAGGAGTTTTAACAGCTACCAATGCAACCATTACAGGTAATGTAACTGCCAACTCTTTAAATGTTACAGGTGCGACAGTAACAGGAACTTTAGATGCTTCCGTTATTACATTAAATGGAAATGCTTTAAGTGGGTTAATGGGGTCAAGTGGGACAGGATCATCCACTGTTTTAGCTGTAGGCCCAGACGTAAAGAATCAAATAAAAGTTGGATCTTCAAGTGTAGAGTACATAGCTTATGACGATGTTACAGAACAAGGACACAAAGCATTGGATATGCAGTTTGGATCAACAACTTATTACCCGACTGCTTCTGTTACAGGTTGGCAAAGTACCATAATCAACCCTGGTAATGGATCTAATACTGGTTATTTATCTGCCCCTTCTTATATATTACAGAACGCAGGAAGTTCAGTAACCTCTACAACCAACAGACTATACAATCTAAACGGCACCTTATATTGGGACGGCAATGTAGTTGGTTTAGGTTCTGGAACGATTACAGGAGTTGTGGCAGGAACCAATCTTAACGGAGGAGGAACTTCTGGCTCTGTAACTCTTAACTTAGACAGCACCATAACTGGTAATCATACCTTTAGTAATAATGTGGTTATAGGTGGAGATCTAACTGTTCAAGGAACCACGACCACAATAGACACTACTAACTTAGATGTTAAAGACAAGAATATCACCTTAAATTATGGCTCTGGTGATACTTCGGGTAATGCAGACGGAGCAGGAATTACAATACAAGATGCTGTTGATGCTAGTACAAATGCAACTCTGCTTTGGGACGCAAGTAACGATAGGTTTGATTTCTCACATGACCTAAAGATAATAAGCACAAATAGAGATATGCTGCATCTCAGAAGAAACGCTTCAAGTGGTGATGCAGGTATAAACTTTGAAAATACAAGTGGTAATCTTGCTCAAATATATGCCATGTCTACAGGTAACGTTGTCATTGATGCTGTAGCAGACATTACTCTTGACGCTGCTGGTAACCAAATATTCTTCAAAGATGCAGGAACTACAGTTGGAACTGTTTCCATGACAGATAGTAATTTGAAAATCATATCAAATGTAAGTGATAAAGATATGATTTTTGCAGGAACAGATGGTGGTTCCGAAGTAGTAGCTCTAACCCTTGATATGTCAAATGCAGGTAATGCTATATTCAATAGTGGTGGTGAATTTCACGGCAGCTTACATTTAGATGCTGATTCTGCTCAATTACAGCTTGGTGATGATAATGATATGCAGG
>TARA_R100000700_G_scaffold10949_1_pt1 | contig 16149 bp, 21 predicted proteins | sample TARA_R100000700 | Tara Oceans TARA_R100000700 (sample SAMEA2622810) | marine metagenome | biome: marine biome (ENVO:00000447); feature: marine epipelagic mixed layer (ENVO:xxxxxxxxx); material: "saline water (ENVO:00002010), including plankton (ENVO:xxxxxxxx)" | depth 120 m | reverse complement strand
GTAACTGGAGACATTGAGATTGGTGATGTGGTGTCTAATATAGATAAATGTAAAGATATTGCTGAAGAAATAAAAATAATAGACATTATCAACCCAACCTCAAGACAAATCGGTATGCTGGCAGAGCTTCTATACCGGGTTAAGAATATGCCCGACCTAGAAAAACTAGATAATCCAAGTGCTTTCATGGATTCTTCTACTGCTTACTGGGGCTAGTTCTGGCTTTAACAAAAAAAATAAAAGGCAATACGCATTATGCCTACTCAAACGAGCAGGAGTTCCGCATTGACCATCCGGATACTCCAATAATAAAAGACTGGCGTAAAGCAGAGGAAGGCCAATGGTGCTTTTCTGATGATGGTCAAATTGTTCAAATACTAAAGCGTGGTAACTACACGAGCAAATACGAATCAAAAGACTATGTAAGAACAATTATTGGTATGGTAACTACGCTAAAGACAAGCAACCTTAGTGGAGGTTTGAAAAAAACCATTTATCGCTTTAGTAGTCATAAAAATCATTATGAAAAACTAAAAAACGGACTTATGACAGAGCAAAAACGCAATTTTGCTAAGTACATAGCTCATGGTGCCAGCCTAGAGGATGCTTATAAAAAGTCACATCCAGATACAAAAAGCAAAGATTATGCAATAAAAAGTGCAAAAGTTTTATTAAGAACAAAAGAGGTGAGGAATCTAGTGGATAAAGAAGTAGAACTATTACTGTCAGAAGTTGGAATTACTAAAAAATACCTATTAGAGAGTGCTAAAGACATTGTAGACAAAGAAGAAGCAAAAGATAACGACAAGTTAAGAGCTTTAGAAACTTTAATGAAAATATCCGGTCTTTTAAATACCGATAAAAAAGTGGATTCAGTAGCTTTAATACAGGAATTTACAGGATTTAGCAAAGATAAGCTAAATGCCTTTAGTGCTGGAATACTTCCAGAAGCAAAAAAGCAAATATCAGATGGTAATAAAGAAGATAACAGTTAATGACAGTGACTGGGTTACTACGATTACCTCTATTTGGCCCTATAATACCCCTAAAACGGTAAAAGTAGGTAAAAGCCTATATAGAGTAAGGCTAAAGTACAATGGATAACTCTGAGTGGAAATTTTGGGCTGGATTTATTTTACTTATGGTATTAGCAGTGTATGTAATGATTTGGATAACAGGAATCTGAGATGAGTGAGGAGCAAGAATCAAGGTTTAGGCAAAAAGTAATGCTGGTTGTTGCTCGAAAAGATTGGAATCCTTATGCGTGGCAACGAGTATTGAATAGATTTATGAGATGTCTGAACAAATAAATGGAAAACCGCCTACTGCAAGAAGTTATAGAGGGTCAGTCATTGACGATAACATGGTGTTGTCTTTCAACATTAAATGGCTCGGACAGATATGTATCCTTGTTGGCGGCCTTGTTTTTGGTTATTGGAATGTACTCAATCGTCTTGAAAAACTGGAGTACAGAATGGCAGAGTCTGATCAACAGATTGAAGAGCTTGTGGAAAAGCATATCCAAGAAGAGCAAGTACGTTACGACAAAATGGAAGAAGAGTTAAAGTGGTACCAGAAAAACATAAACCCATTAAGTTGGCGAAAGAAAAAGCGTAAATAATGGACTTTTTAGAAATATATGGCGAAGCAGGGATGATAGGTGTAGTAGGTGCTATGTTTGTATATCTTGTAATATCCCTTTCCAATAAATCTGCTAAGCAACAAGAGACCTTAGAGAATCTTAAAGTGGAAAACAAAGGGCAGTCAGAAACTCTTGAAAACATGGAAGGGATGATTATTAAACTTATTGCAAGGTGGAATCAATCTGATGATAAATTAGATCGTAAATTTGATGCTATGACAAAAGAAATAAATGACTTGGACAATCAGTGCTCTCGCATTGAAGGTTCTTTATCTAGGATAAATGGCAGGCACTAAACCAATAGGAGATGAATCAATTCTCAACATTAGCTTACCAATGTTGATACAGGCTGTTGGCCTTATTGGTGCTATGGTATGGGGCTACGGTCAATTAAATGCTCGAATTAGCTTTTTAGAGTATCAGGTTGCGATGCACGAAAACCACATTGAGCGAATCGAAGAAAACGCAGAAGAAAACCAAGATGCTGAAATCCCAGCAGATATAAAACAAAATACTAGACTTGAATACCTAGAAAAAGAAATAAACAGATTAAGGAACAAATAAAATCATGGATAGTAAAGATTTTGATAGTTGGTGGCAAGCTGTTGTAAGGGAGCATGGATATGACCCAGACCCAGATAGTCCGTTACACTTTTATGATTACAGAAAAGCTTTTGAAGAAAATCATCCAATTCCAAAAAGGTTTGGTCATTGGGACTCTAAGTATAAACATGACCTTCATCCAAATCGGTTTGTATCCGGCTTTGACCCCTCCGTTAATAAGCCTGATGTTAAGTGGTGGGATACAAAAAACAATCAACCAGCTTCTGCTTCTGAAGTACTTATTAACGATGTAATGAGACAAGAATACATAGATAGCCCAGATAATGCCGAATAATTTTAACATTATATCAGGCCCGACAGAAATGTCGGAAAAAGATCAAGTACTTGCAAACTCATACAAAAACCTTATTTATTTTGGTAGAGCATTTTTACCAAATGATTTTTTAAACAAATCAACCTCACCTAGCTTTCACTTTGACGTTGCTGAAAAACTTATATCTACAAAACCGGGAAGCAGAACTTGCATTATCATGCCTAGGGGTTTTGGAAAATCTATCTTGTCTAAAGCCGCAATTCTGCATAAACTTTGTTTTGCAAGTGAAGACGAGCAACATTTTATGGCGTGGGTTTCTGAGGAGCAAAGCCAGTCTATTGATCACTTAAAATATTTAAGAAGCCATTTTGAGGTAAATAAAAAATTAAAGTATTACTTTGGAAATTTAGATGGAAGTAGCGTAGGAAAGAGATGGACGGAAAAAGATATTGTAACTCCAAAAGGAGATCGAATAATCGCAAAAGGAACATCACAAAGACTAAGAGGTCGTGCAGAAGTAGATGTCAGATATACTGGAATTATACTTGATGACTTTGAGTCAGAGCTTAATACAAAAACACCAGAAAGAAGATCGGAAATAAAGAAATGGATTGTGTCTACCGTATATCCAGCACTAGAAGAAACGCCCGGCAAGGAAGGTTCTATATGGTTATCTGGAACAATCGTTCATTATGACAGCTTCTTACAAATGGTGGTTGATGGTTATAAAAAAGCCAAAAAAGACAAAAGGACATATCCTTGGGATGTGGTGTTCCATAGGGCCATTGAAGATGGTGAGTCTATCTGGCCCGAACAATTCTCTATTAAAAAGCTAGAGCATAAGAAAAGAGAGTTTATTGAAGCTGGTCTTGTTAATAAGTTTGCTCAGGAGTACATGAATGATGCTAGAGATATATCTAATGCTTCTTTCAAGATTGATAGAATACAGTATTACAATGGTACCGTTAAAAACAAAGGCGGATTTAACTATCTGATTGATGGTGAAACTGCCACCCCCCTTAACATTTACATTGGCGTTGACCTTGCGGCAACAGCTACGGCCACATCTGACTATCAGGTTATTATGGTTATGGGTATTGACTCAAATAAAAACCGTTATGTTCTGGAGTATTTTCGTGAGCGTATCCCTACTTTTGATATTCCTCCTAAGATCATTGAACTATCTAATAAGTATGCTCCAGTACGGAGGGTTACGATTGAAACGGTTGCGGCTCAAGAGATGGTAAGGGATATGGTAACAAGGCTATCGGCTAAAGAAAAACGATTAATGCCCGGAATGTTTAAAGGTGTTAAGCCCCCCAATAGAATTAAAAAAGAAGACAGGTTGGAAACTTCTCTTGGCCCTATTGTAAATTCTAAAAAGTTATTTATTCAAAGAGAAATGACAGAGCTGGTAGATGAGTTCTTTGAACATCCTAAGCCAAAAAATGACGATTTAATGGATGCTTTGTATTATGCTGACTACTTTGCTAAACCTCCAAAAAGTTCAAAAACAAAAATAGACAGTTTAAATCGTGAGGCAGAAAGACCAAGTAAAAGAATATTAGCAAAATCATACAACTGGTTAACGGGAGCTAGAGCATGAACAATATTGCACTTAATAATCTTTTAGTGGTAATATAGCTTACATATTTATAACTATGGCACGATACTCCAAGAAATCAAAAGAAAGGCTTGCAACTTGTGATGAGAGGTTGCAGGATGTGTTTAATGAGGTGATTAAGCATGTTGATTGCTCTATTTTAGAGGGGAGTCGTAGCAAGGAAAGGCAAAATAAACTTTATGATGAGGGTCGTACTAAAGTTAAGTATCCTAATGGTCGCCATAATTCTTACCCTTCTAGGGCCGTTGACGTTACCCCTTACCCTGTGGATTGGAAAGACAGGGAAAGACAGACGTTCTTTGCCGGCTTTGTGCTTGGCATCGCTCGTAGTATGGGTATTAATTTGAGGTGGGGTGGAAATTGGGATATGTACAAAGAAAACGGAAGGTGGGAAGTTAAAGATAATCGGTTTGATGACTTCCCCCACTTTGAAATTTACGAATAATGCCAGAAACCACAGACACAATTAAAGCAAAGCTTACTCCCGGCGAGTTTGTTATCAGGAAAGAAGCGGTTGATATGGTTGGGTTACCTTTATTAAACAAGATAAACGATCTTCCAAAAGAAGGTGGTCATTCAGAAATAGACAAATTAATAAACATGGCTTCTATGGAGAATATGAAACCTATGTACGGTGGTGGGGAAGTGAAGATGGGTTATGGTCATGGTGGTATGGTAAAAGACAATATGATGGGCATGATGGGCGGAGGAATGGCGAATAAGCCTATGATGGGTTACGCTCATGGAGGTATGGCAAAAAATTTAAAACCTGTTCCTGAAGACAACCCCGGACTTGGAAAACTACCGGAGCAAGTAAGGAACAGAATGGGCTATATGCAAGAAGGCGGTTTGGCAATTAGAAGATCTGAATATAAAGAGCCTGATGTGAGTTATGTAAATATTGCCAACCTAGATTATCCAAGCTATGGTGTTGAGCCTGATTTATTCCAGAGATTGAGCAAAAAATACGATGAAGATTATAATAATATTTCTAATTTGATGCTTGGAACAGGCAGGGATGAACCGGCTAGAGACATTTTTTATTCAATAGGCTTAGGAAACGAGAGCTCAGATGAGTATGCAAAAAAGATTGGTGCAACGGAATCTGATAAAGCTTTAGCTAGGGAGTATGTTAAAGCTTTTGATAGCTTAAAAGAATCTTACGACACAAAGAATCGAAATCTTGGTAAGGATTATTATTCTTATAAAAAAGGTGTTCGCCCAGCAGGTATGCTCAATTATTCAGAAAGTCTTTATGATGAAAAACAATTAAAACAAGTTAAAAAACTTTTAAGTAAAATGTCAGAAAGCAAGCTGTATAAAGATGTGGAAGGTGATTATATAGATGTAATCCATCGCAATATGCCGTCAAAGTATAATATCGAGCCTTACATTAAAGACTTTCAAGAAGGTGGCATGGTAGAAGACTCTTTAATGGGGATGATGTATGGTGGCATGGCTAAAAAGAAAAAAGGCTATGGCTATCAAGATGGTGGCGAGGTTGATAGAGGTTTTCTTACTGAGGATGATGGAGTGTATAACTTCAAAAGAGTTTTATCTGTTCCAGCAAGTCAAGTTGGTGGCAAAGAAGGCTTTCGTTATTATTCTGGAGAGGCTTCTGCTGATGACCTTCAATCGGCTCGGGACATAGCTGGTCTTTTAGCGAATGAAAAAATGGTCACTGCCCCTCAAGACTCTATTCCTTTCGACATGATAGATAGATTTTTAAAGCCTGAAAAAAAAGGATTGAGGGCATTTCTTCCCTTTCAAGAAGGCGGTATGGTTGGCCCTCCAGCACCTCAGCAAAATGAAATAATGCAACCCGGACAAACTCCACCCGGTACACTTATGGGCCCCTCTGAGGCAGATATAGAACAGCTTAGGATGATGCAAGCTCAGGGATTACAAGATTCTATACAGCAAAGCATCGTAGACAAAGCTAGGGATTCATTACAGCTAATGCAGTTATTAGACTCTTTAGGTGGAGAGACAGAGAGTATTGAAAATATAGGCCCTAATAAGCCATTCTTAGATGATGGAAAGATTTACTTAGATCAAGAAGAGTTACCATCAGCAGAAGAGCCTTCAAGGGGGGATATGATAAGAATGCTAATGAACGCCGGTATGCGTGTTATCTAATGGATAAAGACCCTAGAGCATTATACAATGAAGATCTCCATCGTCAATGGCGAGATGCCCGTTCTGATTGGGATACTGAGGCTCGTAAAGACATTGATTTTTATCTTGGTAATCATTTTACTACTGACGAGTCCGATGAACTAGCCAGCCGTAACCAAGCAGATATTCCTATGGATCGAATATCTTCAGCAATAGAAAAGTTTAAAGCTGTTTTAACAGCAAGACCACCAGCATTTACAATCACTCCTAGGGAAGACTCTGACGTTCAGATGGCTACAGCATGGAGGACAATAATGGGTTACATCTGGCAAACATCAGATGGTGATTCACAAATAAAACAAGCCATTCAAGACTACGCTACAACAGGGATGGGTTATTTATATGCTTATATAGATAGCGAATCAGATTTTGGTAGAGGCGATGTCCGGTTTACATATATTGACCCATTTAGAGTCTACGCATCACCCTCATCTCGAGACCGATGGTTCAGTGATTCAGATGGTATTATCCTTTCAACCATCCTCACAGGTGAGCAGGTTGTCGGCCTCTACCCTGAATTAGGTGATCAAAAAGACCCAGAAACTGGAGAAACTATACCGGGTTTAATTAGGCAGATTTCAGGGTTTGTGTATGATGAAGAAGATTACCCTTCCAGTCAAAATAGAAATTCAATGACTGTATTTACCCCAGCCGAGGTAAAGGATAAAGATTATTTTGAGGTAAAGAAATATCAGATACTCGAAAGGTTTTATAAGGTAAAGGTTCCTTATTTTAGAGTTATAGATATGCAAAGCCAAGAGGAAACAATTTTATCAGAAGAAGAGTTTTTTAAGTTTTCTCAAGAAAACAAAGAGGCACTTGAGATTGATGCTTTTAGAGCAGTGAGGGTTTTACAAACCAGAGTGAAGGTTTGTGCTTCTATTGGCGAGATAGTTCTTTATGAACAGATTTTAAATACAGATCAGTACCCAATCGTACCACTGCCCAATATCTGGACAGGCACTCCGTACCCAAAGAGTGACGTTTCAAGAGCTAGACCTATGCAAAGACTGCTAAATAAGCTTTGGTCTCTTGCTCTTTCTCACGCTCAGGCTTCTGCTGGGTTAAAGCTTTTAGTTCCTATTGGAAGCGTTGATGATATAAGCCAGTTGGAGCAGGACTGGGCAAACCCCAATGCTGTTATTGAAATAGATTCCTCCCAAGGGGAGCCTCACTATCCTGCTCCGCAGGCTTTAGCTGGTGAGTTTTATAGGTTAATACAGCAGTCAGAATTTTATATTGATTTTATTTTTGGACTGCCAGAGATGATGCATGGCTTTGCAGAAAAAGCACCCGAGACAGTAAAAGGAACAGAAAGAATGATTGCATTAGGATCTGAAAGGCCAAAGTCTAAATTAAGAGATATTGAGTTTAGTATAAATCGCTTAGGTAAAGTGCTTTACAACCTAGCAAAAGGTCACTATACTCACAAAAAGATTTTTAGAATTGTTCAACCAAACAATGATATGACAGAGGTGATGGTTAATTTTTATACTGACACAACCAATGCCGTATTAGATATTAAAAAATATCGTCACTTCTTAGACCAGCACGACATCAGGATTGAGCCGGGTTCGACTATGCCTTCTAATAAATGGGCAGAGCTTGGTGTTTATCTTGAGGCATTTCAAATGGGTATTGTAGACAGGTATGAAGTCCTCAAGAAGAATCCAGAAATATTTGATAAGGAAGGTGTAATGAGAAGGACAGATGAGAGACAGCAGATGATGCAACAAATACAAGGTATGGAAGAACAATTAAAGAATTTGCAGGGAGACTTGCAAACAGCCCAAAGAGAGTCTATCAGCGATAGAAAGAGAGTCGAAGTTGAGAAATTCAAAAGTAGATTATCTGAGGTATCTTCAGAATCTAAAGCTGACAGAAGGGTACAACGTAGTAAACTCGAAAACGAGGTGAAGCTCGAAGTGGGGAAATTGGCAAACAATCTCAAGGATATTGAGAGAAACGCTGGTTCAGCCCCAGAAGCGTAGAGACATCTTAAGGAGGTATTATGAACACACTAGAACAACAGGAAGTTGGAGCATTAGAAAATGCCGGAGGCAGTGAAACTGCATTCGTGGAGGATATTGTTAATCAAGAGACCCAAGCTCAAGCAGAGCCTATTCAGGAACAGCAAGAGCAGGGCTATGTAGACCCTCAACAAGAAGGGACTATTTCAGTAGACTATGAGGCAGAATCTAAAAAGTTTCAGTCTATGTATGATCGAGCTCAGGCCGAAAATGCAAAGCTAAAACAATTAGAACCTTTAGGTCAGTTACTGGAACAGAGACCTGACATTGTTCAGACGATACAAAACAGTATAGCCAACCCACAGAACGCTCAAGAATCACAGCCAGCAATTTCAAGTGACGACTTTAATCCTTGGGAAGCCTTTACGGATGACAATTCTCAATCAAGTCAATATGTCTCTAAGAAGATAGATGACTTGGTAAATCAAAGAATACAATCTGAAATGGCTAAACAACAACAACAGGTACAGGCAGAGATGGCGATGAACAACACTGTTAGTGAACTTAGGTCTACCTATAAAATGTCAGATAATGAGATTCGTGACTTTTTAGCGTTCACTACACAACCGAAAGAAGCTGTCGGTCTGAACAATCTCGTAAAGCTATATAAAATGCAAAATGGGACACCTGTTGAAAACAATGATACAATGGAAGCGGTAAGTGCCGCTAAACAAGCTCCACGAACTGCTGGAGTCCTTCAAGGACAAGCTCCTGAAAGTCCAAAGACAGATCAAGAAAAAGTCTGGACGACCATCATGGGTAGCGGTAGTGGAACGGCACTTCCCTAATTAACAAACCTAAAAACAATAGAGGAAAAAAATGGCAATTTCATATAATTCTGGAACATTAAAGTCCAGTGATATAACTGCTTCAACTACCTCTGCTGGCGTAGGACAAGCCCCTGATCGTAGACGGCTATATAATTTTGGAGATAGAGTTGCTGAACTGGCACCTGAAGAATCTCCATTTTTCGTCTACCTTTCAAAGGTGGCTAAAGCACCTACTGACGACCCTGTATTCCGTTATTTGGAAAATAGGAATAAAATCAACTGGACAGATCGCTCATTCTTACTTGCGGCGGCTGTAAACAGTGGTTCTGCTGTATCAGCAGGAACTTCATACTCGTTTACAGTAGACACAAGCGGTGGAGCTTCTGTTGATTGGTTACTCAAAGGTATGGTGTTTGTTGTGAATACGGTTGACGGTACGGCTGGGATTGGTCATACGATTGTTCGTGTGGATTCCGCCGTTACTGACTTAGGATCATCATCTTCCTTTACTGGTAAGATCATTGATGTCTCTAACTCTAATGTTAGTGGATACAATGTCCTTGCAGATAATGATAGTTGTCAAGTAATTGGTACTTCATTTGAAGAAGGTTCTGGTTCTCCTGACGTTTTCTCAACTGAGCTTGAAGATAGTTATGGGTACACCCAGATCTTTAAGACAGCCGCAGAGATGACTAACACAGCATACGCTACGAGGTATAGAGGATACGCAGACGAATGGTCTCGTATCTGGGCAGATAAATTACGAGAGCATAAAGTTGATATTGAAAGAGCTATGCTATTTGGGCAAAAAGCCCGGGTAGGTGGCATTCAATACACTGAAGGAATCGTTGGACATATTGTAAAAAATGTAAACCCATCATCTTCCGATGGTGCGTTTTCATATACTTCTGGCAGTGCATACTACAGAACTGCGGCACAGTCTGAGTTTACATATGATAGACTTCTTTCTGACTTAGAAGTAATCTTCGACCCAGCAAGGGGAGGATCAAGTGATAAGCTTGTTCTTTGTAGCTTGCCTGTAATTACATTCTTTAACAAGTTAGGCGATGGAGCATTCGTTGATGCTTCAATGGGCCATAGCAACGCACCTTATCGGGTGAACTTTGACTCTCGTGAGGGAGCTTTTGGTCATTCTATTATGGTAATTGACACTATTCATGGTCGCTTAAACCTAGTGAAAGAGCCACTGTTTCGTGGTATCGCATCTGGTTTTATGCTTATGGCTGATATGAGTCAAGTTGCTTACAGACCACTTGTTGGAAATGGAATTAATCGTGATACTCAAGTAATGACCAATGTTCAATCAGCAGATGAAGATCTTAGAAAAGACATGATCTTGACCGAAGCCGGTCTTGAGATTACCCTTTCTGAGTCTCATGCGTTGTACAACATTGAAGGCTTATAAGGAGTGCGATTATGAAAGCGGCAAGTTTAAATACGTCAAGCGGTCAATATGGTGGCGGCCCAAAAGATGTGGTATTCGTACCAGATGTAGCGGCTTACACTGTATCTGCAAATAACAGTAGTAAGGTTCATGTAATGCCTGATCTGACAGCAGATTGTACAATTACATTACCTACTGAAGAAGCAGGTCTTTATTTTGAGTTTTGGTACGGGGGCACAGCCGCCGATGCCCAAGACTGGATCATAAAGACAACTGGAAATAGCAACTATATGATTGGTGGCCTAGTTGGTCACGATACTGATAACGGTGGTGATGACACTGCTGTTATTGATTCTGACAACAATAGTAATTCACAACTTTCTATTTTTACTCCTATAGCAGGAACTTGTGTAAAGATAGTTTGCGATGGTGTTCTTTGGTATGTCAACGGTCATGTTATTTCAGCAACTGATACCTTCTTGGCTTTTGCAGATCAATAATCCGAATAAATAAGGATAACAGTTTTTAGTACTGTGGGGGTCTTCGTATAAAGGTTGGCCCCCGAAACTAAAAGGAAGATTTATGAAAATTAAAAAATGTATTCACTGTGGAGCTCCAAATAAAGAGGGCTGGTTTTACTGCAAAAATTGTGGTAAAAAAGCTTCAGAGAGTAAGTATACTACTAACTTGTGGATGATTTCAGATATGGGTAAAAGAACAGATGTTGAAATATCTACCCAAAGTATGGATCAAAACATGAGTTCGATGAGAAAAAGAATTGGTTATGGCTAGAAAAAAAGATCCAAGATTAGCTCGTGCTGGAGTAACAGCTTTTAATAAACCAAAAAGAACTCCGGGGCATCCCAAGAAAAGCCATGTGGTTGTGGCTAAAGTTGGCGATAAGGTAAAGACAATACGGTTTGGACAGCAGGGAGTAAAAACAAATCAAACAGTCGGGCAAAGAAAAGCGTTTAAATCTCGCCATGCTAAAAACATAGCAAAGGGGCCAATGTCAGCCGCCTACTGGGCAAATCGAGTTAAGTGGAGCCCCAGTAAAACAAAATCAAAATCAATGAAATGGAAGAAAGGAAGTTAGTAATGAATAAAACAGTAAAAGCTCCTAAAGGTTATCATTGGATGAAATCTGGTTCTAGTTACAAGCTGATGAAAAATCCAGCAGGTGGCTACAAACCACACAAGGGAGCTAGTGTAAATGCTAGTTTTAAAGTGCAAATGGCACATAAAAAAACTAAAAAGAAGTAATGTCTAAAAAAGTTAGTTGGATGTGGGGTGGTAAAAAACATTATGGCACCTTGATAAGAGAGACAAAAACTCATAAGTTTGCGAGAACAAAAAACGGAAAAGTAAAAAAGATTAAAAAGTAATGGCTGGGTCTGCTAAAAAAACAAAAGGAGCTATGTGGAAACGAATAGTCGCTTCAGTTAAAGCTGGTAATAAAGGGGGGAGACCGGGGCAGTGGAGTGCTAGAAAAGCACAATTAGCTACGGCAAGATATAAAAAGGCTGGCGGTGGCTATAAAGGAAAAAAGTCGGCCAGCAATAAATTAACTAAATGGTCAAAGCAGAAATGGGACTATGTTAGTAAGGGGGATGAGAAGAAACCTCGGAAAAAAAGAGGTCGTTATTTACCGGAGTCTGTTAGAAAGAGTTTAACTGCATCTGAGAAGTCAGCTACAAACAGAAGGAAAAGGGCGGCTTCTGCAAAAGGAAAGCAAAAAGCTAAATACTCTAAAAAAGTAGCAAGGAAAGTAAGAAGAGCGTAGTATGGCAACATTTGAAGCACAAGTAGAAGCATTAACAAGTTTGTCTTTGGATGGTAGTAGTGCACCCACTCAAAGTGAGTTAAGTCAGTTCCTTACAGACGGTGCTAAAGAAGTTCTTAATGCTTTGCCAAGAATGAAGCAATCTTTATTTACGACTTCCAATGATTTAAATAGTAGTAGTACATATCTTACACTGGGAGGGTCAGAGGTGTTTAGTGTAACAAGAGATGATGGCACCATCAACCAACCTTGCCGAGCTGTCAGAGCAGAGCTTGGTGGTAAGATTAGAGATGCCGATGATATGATGGCGGCTACAGTAACAGACCCTGCTTACTACATTACTAATGGAATTCTAAGCGTTGTTCCAGAGCCAACAAACTCTCAAAATGCCCATGTTCAAACATTAAACTATCCCACAGTTGCATTTGGAGACTCTGCTATAACTAAGTTTCCAGACGATGCAGAATATTTAGTTGTTTTGTATGGGGCTATAAAGTCTTTGCAAAACTATCAATCAAACCAAACAGAAAGACTAATAAGCGGTTCAAGCATTAGCACTCCTTTAACTGCAATAGGCACAGAACTTGGCGAAACCCAAGCCATTTGTGACCTGATAAACACTCAGGTAGATGCGGCTGTAACTCAACTAGGAGAATCTTCAACTCAAGTAGATGCTGATATTGATACTGCTTTAGCCGCTATAAACACAGCCGCAGACAGGATAAATACTGCTGTGGCATTAGCAAATACTCAGTTTGACAGTGCTGTTACTTCTAATACAGCAGAAGATGTAGAGCTTGCAAATTCTCATGTTAATGCCGGCAACGGTTTTTTGTCAGAAGCTAGGTCTTCAGCAGAAGAAGCAAGCTCTTTTGCTTCGGAGGTGCAGGCTAGGATAGCTCAAGTAGGCGGATACAGTCAAGTTGTTTCTGGTTATATAAATTCAGCTCAGGGGTATGCAAATGAAATACAGTCTAAAATAAGTATCTCTCAAGCTTATTCCAACGAGGTGCAGACAAAGATTGCATTGGAAAGAGAGCATTATTCAAGGCATGAAAAAATGCAAATGAAGCTACAAGCTGATTACGATAAAGGTTTACAATATTTGATGGGGGGTTCTTAAATGGCTGTACACGCATTAACAGTTAAGAAAATTATTAGCAGAGTCAGGCAAGTATTTCCAGAAGCTCCAGAAGCTTATATTATGAGTTTAATTAATGAAGCCTTAGTAGAGATGGGCAATCACCACACAAAAGTAGTTAAGGCTAAAATAAACACTGTAGCTAATCAAATGTTTTATGATATTAGTGATAGTGCTAATGACTCAAGTAGTAATAAATTAGAAGCCAATAAAATATTTAGAGTTGATCTTATGGACAATGAAGGCGATTATATTAAAATACCAAGACTGGTTGATAAAGGTATCTTACTTATGGATGTTACCAGCGAAGCAATAAACGAGCCTGATTGATGGCTAGTAATATACAATACCCTGAAGATGTAGCTGTTTGGTTTGTTGAAGGTGACTCACTCGCCTTAGTTACCAATGTTGACAGTGCCGGTACAGCCAGATCTTCTTCTAGGAAGAAATGGAAAGCGATAGAAGAATCTGTCTCTAATGGCTTGTTACTGCACTATTACGGGGAACCAAACCCTGTAACTGCTATTACAGACACTCCAGATATTGACAATACTTTACACAGTGCTCTTGTAGACTATGTAAAAAGATGTTTATATATGGATAGGGCAGGGGCTTCAAGAGACCCTAATGTTGCACAAACCTCAATGGCTTTGATGGGTCAACACGAAAAAAGATTTAATGACATTCTAAAAAGATTTGGAATGAGAAAAAGAGATAAGACTGGCGGTACTCGTGCAGTTTTACCTTTTAATTTTACATAACTGTTTGTATAGGGAGTGGTTCTTGCCCCGCAAGACAAACAAAATTAGCAGGAGAACACTATGGCTAACCTACAAAAATTTAGGGCCCATGAATCATTAAACGTTGAGACGGCTGGAGAATGGCAAGTACAAAGTGCTGTTACGGCTGATGCTGATGGAGTTGCTGTTGATGTAACTAGCTATCATCAAGTTCATCTAATGTCTGATAATGATTTTTATTTTACTTTTAATACCACTGGGACAGATTCCGACATAAATACATCTAACGACCTTTACTTAAAAGGTGGTGACACAATATACACATTAAAGGTACCTCGAGGTCTTGGCAATTCTGTACATTTAATAATGGAACGAAAAGGTAGCTCTGATGCAACAGTTAGAGTTATCCTAGCTTAGGGGGTGCACGATGGCTTTTATTACAACAACAGCAAATTCAATTTCTTCAGGGGGTACGATTTCTGGATCTATAACAATAGAGGGAGATTTGACTGTAAATGGAGATGGAGCAGGAGCTTATGACGAGATTGTAGATGGTAATTTAAGAATATCATCTACTAACAAATTAGAATTTGGAGATACGGGAACATATATACACCAATCTGCGGATGGAGTTTTAGATTTAGTAAGTGATACAGAGATAGAAATAAACGCTACGACCATAGATGTTAATGGTGCTATGGAAGTCAGTGGCACTTTAACTGCTTCCGATGATTTGGTAGTTAGTGATGAATTAAGACCTTACGAAATAAGAGCTGATGGAACTAGTGGTGTTAGATTGGCAAATAGTCAAGGTGGTATTGTTGGTTATTTAGGATTAAGAAGTAGCGGTAATTATGGATCAGGTTTAAAGTTAGAAGATGATATAGGCTCTATAATATTTGGTAGTGATTCAGATTATTCTGTTAAATACGATTCAACTTCTGATGCTCTTGAAATAATTGAAGGTATAACAAGTGCGAGTGAAACCGTGTTATTTTCAATTAATTCCGATTCTGTAATTAGTCTATCTAATAACGATTTAGGAACTGGCAACACCCTTTTCGGAAAAGATACAGGCGATGCAATAGCATCTGGAGGAAATTATAATGTTGCTATAGGGCAAGATGCTCTTGGAGAAAACACTACTGCTGATGCAAGTACTGCTATTGGGTACGAGTCTCAATTAGCACAAAATGGGGGATATAATACAACTGTAGGTTATCAGTCTATGAAACTCACAGGCGGAGGTACATGTTATTCTAATGTTGGTATCGGTAGCTTTGCTCTTTATAGACATTCAGGTCAATATGCAGTAGCTATTGGAGAGGCGGCAGGCTATACTAACTCTGCTCATTATACGACTGCTATCGGAGCAGAATCATTAAGAAATAATACAGATGGTCAATTTAATACTGCGGTAGGTTATGGCTCTTTAAAGACTAATGTAGATGGTGATAAAAATACAGCGATAGGTTATAAATCATTATTTACTTTTGAAGCAGATACAGATGGACATGGTTTAAATTCTGCACTTGGTTGGGAATCTGGAATGGATTTAACTACAGGGACAGAGAACACCTTAGTAGGAGCAACCGCAGGTGGGAATTTAACAGACGGAGACCAAAATACTGCTTTAGGTGCTTACGCATTGGGGCAAACAATAGCTGGATCTAATCATAATACTGCACTTGGATATTATGCTTGTGGAGCTGGGGACATAACAAATAGTGGAATAACAGCAGTTGGTGCATACGCTTTGGCTGAAAATGTAGGTGGTCAAAAAAATGTTGCTGTAGGATTTCAAGCAGGAAATGTGCTTACAGCAGGTAGTCAAAATACTATTGTCGGATATGATGCAGATACAGATGATAACTCAGCCACCAATCAAACTGTCATAGGAAGTGAAGTAACAGGTGTAGCTGATAACTCTGTAACTCTTGGAAATGCAAGTGTTACTGC